>Ga0136636_10000429_pt1 | contig 20968 bp, 14 predicted proteins | sample AntDrymUQ8522106_2_FD_104653 | JGI IMG/M metagenome (GOLD analysis project Ga0136636, IMG submission 104653) | Polar desert sand microbial communities from Dry Valleys, Antarctica - metaG UQ852 (21.06) | ecosystem: Environmental > Terrestrial > Soil > Desert | place: Antarctica: Dry Valley... | reverse complement strand
TGCTTGCCGGTGTAATAGTTCCCGTTAGCGCGCTAATGGAGAGTCCTGCAGGCGCACTATAGGTCCCGCCCAAATAGGTCCCGGTTCCAGATAGCGTAACTGTTTTCGGCGTATCGGACGAACAAAACGCCGCTGCAGGGTACGAGATTGCGGCAGTCGCGCCGCCGCCCACCGTAACGGTAACCTGATCCGTTGTTGTGCATCCTCCGGGTGCATTGGCCGTTAACGTGTAAGTTGTCGTCACCAACGGACAGACCGTCGGCGTTAGCGTATTGACGTTGGTCATCGCGGTTGTCGGTGACCATACAAAAGGCGGATTGGCGTTGTTAAAAGTTATAGCCCATCCGATGATACTTCCCGTGTCTCCTGTCAAATCATCTTGCACAAAAAGCTGCCACGTTCCGTTTGCCGTACAACCATTCAAAACTGAGAAAGGTTGCTCAGGAAGAAATGTTCCGGTAAAAGGCGCGGTTCCCAAAGTTATCGGATTGACCGCAGTGGGTGAAAAACAGGTTGCGGTGTAGTTATCGCCATTCGTCCCGGTATCTGTCGATAATTCCAGCAGCGTTCCATCAGGGCATTGCAGATAGATATCCAAATCACTGTCCCATGTATGCGCCAAATTAATACAAACCGACGCGATGGACGTGGCGCCAATTGTTGCAGGCGCAATCCCCGAAACGGCAATCGGTGAAAAAACACCCGGCAAACCATTGTCGGGAATTATATAAGCCGTGCTGTTAGAAAAAGTTACCGGACCCACCGAACCGGTCGCATTGGTTGAGCCTGATAAAGTGATACAATTGCCTGCACAGACATTTCCGCCAGTACCGGCGTCAACAGTAGGTGGCGCGCTAACCGTCACCGTTTGGGTTACCGAATTTTGACAACCACCTGGAACTGCCGTCACCAAAAGCGTGACAGTGTAGATGCCGGCGGTCGCATAAGTATGTGTGGGGTTCTGCTGATTTGATGTAAAGCTATCGCCAAAATTCCAGCTATACGTGAAATTTCCGCTTGTCGTATTGACGAGTTGCGTGGGCGTGCCGATACATACCGTATTGGCAGTGAAGGTAGGATTCGGACTCGCGAAAGTTGTTGTAGTGCCGGTGAAATCCAATACGAATCCTGCATTTGAAGTTGCCGTAAATCGATCGACCAAAATAGAGTAGCTTTCTCCTGCAACCACCAGAAGGCAAGTTTCACATTGTATGCCTGCGCAGCCCAAACCGGTGACAGGTGTAGACGGACTCCAGTTACATGCCAGTTCGGTTCCCGGACAATTGCCGGTGGTATTGTAAACAGCAAAATCGTAATCGACAACAGTGGTCGGACTAATAGTAAAGCACAAAGTTCCGTTGGTGGCCGCAGTAAATGAATACCAGTTTGACGATCGTTCCCCAGGTGCACCGAAGCAACTCGGGTTTTCCAGTGTAAAACCTACGCCACCGGGACCGTCGGGAACAGTGATTTGATTCAGTCCGCACAAGTTTTGAGAGGTTACACAATCCTGAAGCGGCAATGCGGGACCAACAGGAGCCGCTTGTTGGGCGCAAATTCCGAAAGTACCAGTTGTATTTCCGTTGCCATCGACAGCGATATAATAGCTATTCCCAATTGTTAAGCCCCGTATGATGATATCCGTATGGAATAATCCAGCAGCCGTATTGACATCTTCCTGGCATCCGATCATCGTAAGCGAACCACAAGTACCACTGTAAACCGCGATTTGCGTATTGGCAATCGTACCGCCAAAATTGGTTGAAAGCTCAATATCGGCTGTTGTCGCAACAAAAGAGAACCATGCGGTATGGCTCATCGTGTTGGGAAGCCAGCAGGAAGGGGTGGCGGGATTTCCGGCAGTCGTCGCGCCGACATTGGTGTATAAAATAGAATTGCAAGTTCCGGCTCCTACGACAATGGGCTGGGCGGTTGCACATGTATTGTTCGCCGGCTGGGCATATAAAATTCCGATTGAAAATAGGAATAATAATGAAAGAAAATGAAATTTTTTCTTCATGACCAAGGCTTTAATTCTTTGATGTGGCGGGTTTGATGTGGCGTTGGTAGGTCTGTAAATCAACTGGCTGGTCATTGTGGACATAAAAGACCGCAGGCGTCACTTTTTGATTGGCAGGCAACGCTATTTTTTCAAGAACGACAGTTCCATCCGAAGGACTTCGCAGGGCGTTAGTAGGTTCAACCGCATTAGTTGTTGGCGCTACATTTTCGGTAGTGGGTGCCATATTTATAATTTCGGTTGACTTGCTTTGCGCAAAGGCGTAACCACAACTCATAAAAAGTAAAATAGCGGCATGGTAAATTTTAATCATAATTGGTATTTTAAATGATTATCCGCTAACCAGTGAAGGAATCTAAAAAGTAACATCGGCGGCAGATACAGCGAAGCAAGGTAATTTTTTTTATTAAAATTGGGAATTTTAAAACAAAAAATCTAAGACTGTTACTAATTTTTAAGGAATTGTATTATAAAAATGCAATTACAAAGGAACTTGAAAATTTTTGATGTGGGTAATAAAAGTAAAAATGACGTCAGCCTTTCCGTCGGTAAAGCAAATCCCACGAAGTGGATAAAAGATCAATTGGGAATGTTGGGTAGTAATTAAAGATGACCGACAAATGACGCGAAGTCCAGGAAATAAAAAGACCATCATCGCTGACAGTCTTGTGGTAGCCTCGCCGGGAATCGAACCTGGATCAAAAGTTTAGGAAACTTCTATTCTATCCGTTGAACTACGAGGCCCATTCGCAAAAAGTAATTTTCTGTATGCCGCGAAGATACAGCATTTTTATATTTTATAAACGGAATGGCGCGCCTTTGTAGGTAAAATTAGTTTGGCGCATTTGTACTTCTTGACTAGTCATCGCTGTCTCGTTATTGGGATGTTTTTCGAATACAATTTTATGCTGTAAGTATAATTTAACAAACTATATGTAATTTCTACCCTTAGCTGCTGTACTTTTAAGAATTGAAGCAGCGGTCAATGGAAAACAATTACAAATCTAACAACACTCCGTGGCAGCAATTCCGAAGTTCCGTTTATGTCAAATGGTTTTTGCGGATTATTGGAATAGCTGTCGTTTTGGTCATATTGGCGTATTTGCTGATGGCGTATTACATCAATAATAATAAGAAGGAAGTTCTCGCTTCCCTGACTTCGACACTCAACGAAAACTTAAATGGCAGCCTCACAGTGGGCAGTATGGAACCCGCATTTCTGGAGGGTTTTCCGCTCTTATCTCTAAATTTAAAAAATGTAGTGATCACTGACAGTCTGTATTTGCGACACAAACAGAGACTATTGCGCGCGAACAATTTCGACATTTCCGTAAATGCATTTGCGTTATTGAGAGGCGCCGTCGAAATAAAAAAGATTGCGATCAGTGATGCCGCAATCAATATTTATACTGATTCATTGGGGTATAGCAATACGAGCGTATTTAGAAAAAATCCGAAAGCTGGAAAAAGCGAAGGCGGAGGCTATCCGGAAATCCGAAAATTCGCACTTAACAATGTTGCAATCGCCATCGATAATAAATCGAAACGCAAGCTTTATAATTTTAAAGTTCGCCATCTAAAAGGCGGAATCAATTACAATGCTGATGGCTGGAAAGCCACCGCCGATCTCAATACGCACGTCAATAGCATGGCGTTCAATACCCGGAAAGGAAGTTTTGCGAAAGGCAAAGACGTTATTGGAGATCTCGAAATTACGTTCGATCGCGCAAAAGATTTTTTGGCAATTCTGCCGAGTGATCTCACAATTGGTGATGAGGATTTCATCGTCAGTGCCGACTTTGAACTGGGAAAAACTTCGTCGGAATTTAAAATCGATATCAACAACAACAAAATTATGTGGCGCAAAGCCTCCAATTTGTTGGCCGGAAATATATCTGAAAAGCTTGACATGTATGATATTGAAGAACCGATTGGAGTGACCTGTCACATTGCGGGCGATTTTAATGTCGTAGGCGATCCGTTGATACTCGTTAAAGCGACAATTCGGGACAATACACTCGACACTCCGGGCGGAATAGTGACAAATTGCTCGTTCGACGGCGAGTTCACAAACCATAACATAAAAGGAAAAGGCTACAACGATGCCAATTCGGCTATCAAATTCAATAATTTCGTGGGTGATTTCGCGGGAATACCGATACGGATGAAAAAAGCCGCGATCTTAGATCTTGAGAAACCAATCGCTACAGGCGAATTTACAGCGGCCTTTGATGTTGACAAGCTCAATAACCTGATTGATCCCGATCTCGTTGCATTTACAAAAGGAAGCGCTTCTGTCGCACTTTCCTATACGGCCGACATCGTTAATTTTGAACTCGCCAAGCCGATAGTCGCCGGAACGGTCAACATTAAAAACGCCGATGTAAAATACAGTCCCAGAAACCTTCAGTTTAAGGATATCTCTGTTTTATTAAACTTTAAGGACGAAGATTTAAATATTAGCAATATCCATCTTCGCAGTGGGAAGAGTGTCGTCGATATGCAGGGGCAAATCCGCAATTTCCTGAACCTGTATTATACGGCACCTGAAACGATGATTTTGAAATGGAACGTCACGAGCAAGCAGTTGCATCTTGGAGAATTTATCGGCTTTCTCGGCGCACGTAAAGTGGGAACGCCAAAGCCGACAGTCAAGAAGGGGAATTTCACACAGGAAATCAATACGCTTTTTGAGAAAAGCAAAGTTAATATGAGTCTGAATGTCGACAAACTCTACTATGGAAATTTCTACGCGTCTGATGTAGTTGCCGATCTTTATATGAACGACGTAGGCATTACACTTAAAAACGGCGGTTTGAAACACGCCGGCGGCACCATGGCGCTTGATGGCACATTGCTTCAGAAGCCGAGTGGTAGCCGATACAATATTAACGCATTGGTGCGCAACGTAGATGTCAGCAGGTTTTTCAGGTCTTTCGACAGCTTCGGACTCGAGTCTTTGCAACCTGAAAACCTAAAAGGATATGTGTCGGTTAAGGCAAGGCTGACAGGCACGGTTTCAAATTCGGGAGCTATGGTTCCCAATTCGATGAATGGCAACGTATTATTTTCACTTCGTAAAGGCGCATTGATCGATTTTGCTCCGGTTAAGAACATCGGAAAATATGCGTTTCCGTTTCGCGATCTCAATACAATAGCAATCCCAACCCTAGACGGCGAATTTGATATAAGGGGCGAGCAGGTACAAATTCATCCGATGAAAATTAGTTCTAGTTTACTCAACATGGATATGGAAGGCATTTATTCTTTTGGACCCGGAACCGAAATATTCATATCGGTACCGCTGCGAGACCCTGAAAGGGATAAAGCAATTACCAACAAGGAAAAGCTTGCCAAAAGGCGTACACGCGGGATTGTAGTGAATCTCGTCGCAAAAGATGATAATGACGGCAAGGTAAAAATTGGTCTGGGTAAGAAAGGTAAGGAATAATCCTATTTCCGATACGCTTGATGATCTTCTGTAAAAGGCTTTACAATCAACTCTTCAAAACGGCACTGACTTCACAGGGATGCCATTCCTTTCCGTTGAGCGCCACCATTCCCGCAAGGTTATTTTTACGATAGTAGAACACCGCTGAAGCGACTATGACCAGCTGCGCTTCGGGCAAAACTGCAGTTGTCCACTGCTGCGCGACAATTACGCTTGCATTTAAAGGAAGTGCGAGGCGAAACAGCTCCGCATGACTTTCCGCGTTTGTCTGCGGATTGATCGCAGTAATTAAAAAGACGATTTCTGCATCACTTGCGCCTGCGGGCTTAGCGATATGTTCGAGTAGCGTGAACTCTGGCAACGCAACGGTCAGTTGCCGGGCGTCGGATAACGACAACGTAGGAGCTAGGCTGCAATAGGTAGCAAACGGGCTGCCTGTATTGCAATCGATATTTTCGAGCAGCTTCAAATCGCCGTCAATAAGCGAGCGGCTTCCTTTGGGCTGATGATTGCCGGTTTGCGTTGCGGCGTTTACCTTCGCAGTGAAGCGGCGGTAGAACGTATTGTCGCTGTGATTCTGCAAAATAGGAAACAGCGCGAGGCGTATGGCTTTGGCGAGACAGCTCGCCCGCCCGAAGTCGGACGCGCTTTTCTTCGTCGCTGTCGTTTGTTTTACATTTCCTTTTCCGGGTTTGCTTCTAAGAAAGACATTGCCATTGTAGGCAGCGTAGGTAACGGGTCCGACGCTGCCTTTTAGTTGTCCTTTGGTTGTGAGTTTGGCCATGGAAGTTTAATGGTTATAATAATTGAATAACGTGGCGTACTTTGCGTTTATCTTTTATATATTTCAAATATAATAAAAATATAGTAAATCTATAAATATGAGAGTTTTTATGGATTTGGTATGGACTTACTATGGACTTGGTATGGATTTACTGTAATGGATTTTTATAGGGTGGACGCTTGAATTGTAAAGAACATTATTTTATTTTCGTTGAAATTTTTAAAGTTGAAGGCAAATAGAATAGTAGTCCTCAGAATAGCAAGCAGCATAACAACGCGCTCGAACCGGTTCCTTTACTATGTATCCGATTGGTAGGAAATAGAAGTGATTGTAGGTAGGCGCTTGGGGGTTGATTGAATATGTGTATGTTTGTTAAAACAATCAGAGCGCCGAATCAGTTAGGATTAGTGCTTTTCCCAATCCGGTTAATGATCAGCTTTCAATTTCCCTTTCCCCAATTAATTCCGAAATAGTATCTTTTAAATTATATAATACTTTAGGAGAAATAGTTCAATAACGGGAAATTGACTATGGCGTTGAGGAATTTGAAATTAACTTTTCAACTTTTTCGCAAGGAGTTTATTTTCTCTCCAGCAAAGGGGAAAGGGTGGATAAGAAATATTCGAATAATAAAAAATTAAATAATCATAAACCAACCGCTAGAAAGCCTCATTGCTCGTTTTTCCTTACGGAAAGTTTTTCGTCTCGAAAAAACTATCTTAGCGGTAACAACTCAACTCGTTTCGCCGCATTTTTAGCAAAATCATTAACTTAGAGTCCACAATTCATTCAGAAAAAGTTGAAAACAAATTTTTACGATTACTCGCTTCTTGCCAAACGGGTTGTATTTTTTTGAATTCTATTAATCAAATAGCGAACATATTACAAAAAAATACTTGTAGAATAAAAAGATTTTAGCAAGCTCGAATTTTGCGGGTAAGGATGGCTATGACCTAACAACGAAGATACAATAAGTGTTGCAGACAAAATTATGACTGAAAATTATGATGCCAGAAAGTCCATTAACAATTGTAAATTCATTTAATAGCGACCTAAAAATTGCGAAAGAACTGATTTATGATAAATGTGGTTTTAACTTAACGAACCCAAGGTTAAATTCCGAAAGTGTAGAATACGGAGCTTGTTCATTTGAACTTGACGGAAAGAAAATTCAACATCGTGTTTCTAAAATTACGCCTACAAAAAGCGGACAGTTTGTGACAATTTGGAAAAGAAACAAAGACGGAATAACGGAACCGTTTGATATTTCAGACAACATAGATTTTATAATTATCACATCAAAATGTGGCGACAACTTTGGACAATTTTTATTTCCAAAATCAGTGTTAGCCGAAAAAGGAATAATAACAAAAAACGGTATAGTAGGAAAACGTGGAATTAGAGTTTATCCGCATTGGGTCACTACTACAAGTAAAGAAGCAGAGAAAACGCAAAATTGGCAGACAAAATATTTCTTGACAATTAAAAATGATAATTCAACAGACCTTGAAATGGCAAAACGGCTATTAATAGAAAACGATTAAATTGACGAACGAAGATAAACAACGAACCACTGCCATATGTTAATCTCATAACTGGGTTTTTGGTAAATTATGCCTTCCTCATTCATAACTCCGCTCGACTCTTATAAAAAAAATCTATAATCAGCCACCAGCTCGAGTATACGATCTTTAGCGGTCATTGCAAAGAAGGAAACCATAAATAGCAACAGTTTAGTTAATGATTAAAAACAGTTTCAGCATATCGACATTAAAAGATTTATTGGTGAAAATACCAGCTGGTCAAATTGAACTGAGAGATGACAGAACGAAACAAAAGTGGACAGTTGAAATTAAACCTTTTTTACTTGGAAAATATCCAGTAACACAAGAATTGTATTTTGATATTATAAACGAAAAACCAAGTACGATCGTAGGCCCTAACAGACTGTTGAAACAGTTACATGGAAAGATGCTGTAAATTTTTGTAATGCGCTTTCTGAGCAATGCAATTTGAAATTGTGTTATAAATTTTGTAAAGCTACCGAAGCAATAATTTTTGACCCAGCCGCAAATGGTTTTCGACTACCCACGGAGGCTGAATGGCAATTTGCTTGTCAAAGTGGGACGAAAAAAATTAGATATGATGAACTGCATAAAATTGCATGGTATAAAGATAATTCTCAAAACACAACACATGAAGTTGGACAGAAAAAACCAAATACCTGGGGAGTTTATGATATGCTTGGAAACGTGTGGGAATGGTGTTCCGATATTTATGATGAAACAGTTTATGGCTCTTACAGAGTTTTCAGAGGTGGCGGCTGGTATGACGAAGAGCGAAGTGTAATGGCCACAACACGTAGAAAAAGTCATCCTACTTCATTTAAAATCGATGATCTTTGGTTTAGAATTGCAAAAAATATTGACAATGAAAAATTAACGAAAGAACTCAGTTCGTTTTACTGCAGCGAAGGCCTGCTAGCGACTTCACTGTGAAAAACACCTAAATACATTATCTTAAAAACAACAGTTTAATTATGACTGAAAAATTAAAAACTCTAAGATTAATTCATTTAGCAAATTGTGCAGCAATGATTTTAGCCTACATTTTTGCGGGTCAATTTACAATTGAACAATTAAAAGGTCAGGAAATCGACGCTGAAGATTTAGTTTATCTGGCCCTACCGATTGGCGCTTTTTTCCTGAGCAATAAAGTTGATCCGAAAATAACGTTGGAAGAAAAGTTGCCGATTTTTCAAACGGCATCATTAATACGTTGGGCAATTCTAGAAGGTGCTGCCTTTTTGATATTATTTGTGAAACCAGATCTTATAATTTTTGGAATAATTTTAATTATATACATTGTCTATTTAAGACCTACAGAAGAAACAGTTGCTAAATATTTTCATGCAAATATTAAGTAAGAATCGTGCTGCCCACAGCGGCTAAGCGCAATTTCGGGTTCTATCGGTAAATTGAAACGCTATTTTTACTAAGTTTGTTTACGGTAGTAGAAAATTCTCTGTTGCTTATTCCGGAACTTAGCAAGCGGCGGAACATTGCAATTTAATTATAATAGTCAAAAGAAGCAGACGAACAGTCTAAAAGCTCAGTCCATCCGCTTCCATGTTTAATGACTAATTCTTAACTACTTTTTTCACTATCGTGCCTTCTGGACCTTTTACGTGAACCAAATAAATTCCACTTGTGAGATTATCAATTTGTATCGAAGTCTTGTTTGACCTCAAGGGAATACTTTGCATTAACTGACCTTGTAAATTGAAGATTTCAGCGGTAGTGTTTCTGAAGGTCGGTAATTCAAGAAACAATTCTTCGTTACATGGATTAGGGTAAATTGTTAAAGAATCATCTAAATTTAAAGAATCAATACTTAAAGAACTTCCATTAAATTTCCATAGTTCTTCGCCTTCTGTTCCTAATCTTCTAAAATACATGGTGTTATTTGCAACAGCAGAGATCGGTGAAATAATTATGCCGCTAATGGCTGTTAAAACATACCTAATGTTATTTGTCCAAGGCATAATTGTTCCTGAAACTGTTCCATTAGTTTTCCAAACTTGAGTGCTGGTTCCATCATTAGCTGTAAAATACAAAACATTATTATAATTAAACAGGTTTTCTGGGTTAGAGGCACCTGCAATATTAATGTTTTTTACCATTAATGTCCCTGAAACCGTCCCGTCACTTTTCCAAAGTTCTTTTCCATTAATACCATCATTTGCGCTAAAATATAATGTTCCATTCACATTAATTAGTGCTTTAGGCAAAGATCCAGTACTTCCACTAGTAATATCTCTTAGCATTATTGTCCCGCCGATTGTCCCATCACTTTGCCAAAGTTCTTCACCATTAATACCATCATTTGCAGCAAAATATAATATGCCATTAAGGCTTGTCAAATATTTAATTCCTGAAGTAGCAGAGCCAGCGAAAATATCTTTAACTAATACGGTTCCTGCCAAAGTACCATCACTTTTCCATAATTCACCACCGCTAGAGTTAGTAGCACTAATGCCATCATATGCCCTAAAGTATAATTCGCCATTAACATTTGTAAAATAAGGATCAAAGTTTACCGAACCCGAACCAGACCCTGGATAAATATCTTTGACAAGCATTGTACCTGCATTTGTTCCATTAGTTTTCCAAAGTTCATAATTTGTTGCGTTAGTGTATGCAGTAAAATAAAGTGTTCCCGCAATACTAAATAAATGCTCTGGATATGAATTGCTAAAACCTGCTGCTATATCTTTTACCATCATTGTTCCAGCAGCGGTGCCATCGCTTTTCCATAATTCTGTTCCAGAGTTAGCATCATTTGCACTAAAAAATAAAGTGCCGTTAAAATTATAAAAACTAAATGGATTCGATCCTGTAGCGCCAACCAATATATCTTTTACCATCACCGTGCCAGCGGCAGTGCCATCACTTTTCCATAATTCAGACCCGTTACTGCCATCACTTGCAGTAAAAAAAAGCACACCGCTTACGTTCGTTAAATAATTTAAATTAGCGCTTAATGTGCCAGGTTTAATATCTTTTACCATAACAGTTCCCGCCGTAGTACCATTACTCTTCCATAATTCATATCCATTAGCGGGCGTAAAGGCGGTAAAAAACATCGTTCCATTTACATCAGTAAGATTGTCCGGATAAGAGCTTTGACTCCCCGGGTAAACATCCATGACTAATTCTTGGGCGTCAGCAACATTACTAAGGACAAACAGCATTGCAATTAAAATTGATTTTTGTAAAAGTTTTTTCATTATGAGTATATATCTAAATTTTTCTCTGTTTTTTAAAGTGATCTCTGGTCTCCACTTTTTTGCAATAATAGTATTTATTTGTCAGCCAAGAAGCGCTTTTGCGAAAATTGAATGAAAAGGTGTATGTTTGTCGTAGCGATTAAACCGTTGCGTGCTATGTTTTATAATAGGGCTAAAATAAAAGATAAAATTCAAACTTATGAAAAACAAAAAATTTAAACTCTGTGTCATTCTATTGTTAGGTATTGGAATGCCAAGAGTCAATGCACAAGTAGCAGTTACCACGCTTGGAGGGAACGCTTCTGGAAGTTCTGGATCTGTGAGTTATTCTGTGGGACAATTGGTTTTTAATACCAATTCGGCTTCAAGCGGTTCCGTAGCGCAAGGGGTTCAACAACCTTTTGAAATTTCATCGGTATTAGGTTTAGAGGAAATTTACGGTGTTAACCTACATCTCTTTGCATATCCAAATCCAGCGACCGAATTTCTTACATTAAAAGTTGAAAATGATTTCAACAATGAATTATCCTATCAAATTTTCGATATCAGAGGTTCAATTCTAGCAGATAAAAGAATACATGATAATGAAACTAACATTCAAGTTAAGAATTTTGCTGCTGCAACTTATTTCCTGAAAGTATTCCAGAATAATAAAGAAATCAAAACATTTAAAATTATTAAAAACTAAAAATTATGAAAAAAATATTTACAATTTTAATTGTAGTAATTGTAGCTACTAATGCGTTTTCGCAAGTAGGCACCGCAACGTTTAAAATGAGTTATCAGGCAGTTGTACGGAATAATTCAAATGCTTTAGTTCAAAATAGTCTTGTTGGAATAAAGATATCGATACTTGACCAAAGTGTAACAGGACCAGCATTATATATTGAGACACATACGAAACAAACTAATCAAAATGGATTATTAGATTTGCAAATCGGAGGAGGAACGTTGGTATCAGGTGTATTTAATAACGGGTTATTGGGTCCAGGTATCTACTGGGGACAGCCCCGTTTTTTAAAAACAGAGATAGATCCATTAGGTGGAACAAACTATACAATTACAAGCACTAGTGAACTATTATCTGTTCCCGTATCTAATTACGCTCATGTTAGTGGTTCTTTAGAGGGACAGTCTTGGAAATTTGTTGGTGCCTATAATCAAGTTAATCAAGCTTCTACTGATTTTTTGATTGAAGGATATAGTTTTATTAACTACTTAGGATTTGATAAAGTAACTTGGACTTGGAAAATCCCATCAGTTGATAATAATCTAAATGGCACTCTTGATGTAGGAGAAATTGGATTTGAACATACATTATATGGGACAGTTTTTGACAATGTTGTCACTTTTCCCCCTCAAATTATACAAGGAGAAACTTTCCCACAAATGATTGGGACATTAATAGGTAATAATCTAATTATAACTTACGGATCTCCAGACGGTGAAGTACTTCAATTGGTAAAACAATAATAATAAATAAAAAGAAGGATAAAATTATTAAAGCCATAGTACGTCAAAAATAATTATTTATGCAGAAGCTGATTGTTTATCATAATCGACGCTACTTCTTTGCTTTATTCCATGTTTTTAAAACTGTATTAAGTGATTGTAATACTAAAGAAATTAGTATTTATTAAAATGGTGTAACACAATACTCAACAGCGGTTTAGCATAATTGGGGGTGCAGTGCTCAGCAGATGCATTTGGTGTTTAATCAAACTTGGTACTTCGCAACAGCTTTCGTGGTAAAAATCGACAATGCAATAACTGAATGCAACAGTGGAAAAAAAGTGTAAATTATTAATTCTTAGGAGATAGAATTGCCAAGCAAACAGTGAAAACAAACAGTGAAGTAACTGACTTTTTAGACAAGCAAAATCATCCGTCGAGAAAAGAAATCGAACATTGAGAAATTTAATTTTATCTGCAGACGAATCCTTGACAGAGAAAATAAAATGGAACGAATCAAATTTTTGTATAGATAACCAAGATAGAATTACTATGAGAATTCATTCTCCTTCTAAACAGCTTTAACTAATTTTTCAAAGAGGCGTGAAAAAGCAAGTGCAACCCAAAAACAAACTAATTGCAAATAAAAGTAGCATGTTCGTCTAGAAGGAAAATTACCGAGCGATCGTAACTTTTAAAAACATCCAAGAAATTGAAAACGGAAAAATTGAATTGACAGAGATTATATAAAGTTTTTTCATTAAGAAAATGTTCATGTAACGAAATGTTAGCAATAGCGAATAGCGTTGGCAGCTGTTCAATATTTTAAAAATTACCACTATTTATTAGTTCCATGGCTTTTTCCAATGCACCTTCTGACTTGACCTCAATATCAGGATCGACGCCAATTTTGTCTAAACGAATTCCATCATAAGTATAGAAGTCTGCAATTGGCAGCATAATAGTATATTTTCCATAAACATCAAAAGGACAAGCTGCCAACATACCACCATACGTTTTTTCGCCTATAATGATGGCTCTTTTACTCTTTTTTAGAGCATAAACCATCGGCTCGCAGGTACTTCCTGTTTTACCATTTGTTAAAAGAAATATATTTCCTTTAAATACAGGGTTTTCTGGCTTTTTAAAAATAAGTTTAACACCACTTAATTTTTTTAAATCGTCCGTAAATTCCTTAGTGGTTTTGGGCTGAAGTTCGGGTAGTGTTTTAAATAATTCGGGTTGATACCCTGTATATTGTAATTTATTTGTTACAAAATAACCAACTTCCATATCGTCCCTTACTATATATTTTGCAAGCTCAAAAGCGGGGTCAATTCCTCCACCGCCATTGTCTCGTAAATCAATGATGAGATTTTTGAAAGCTGCATTTTTTACCACTTCAGGTAAAATTGCGGTTAACTCCTTTTGCGAACTGCTAAAATTCTTTATCCGCAGATAGGCAGTAGTCGCGTTTTTTTGTTCAAAAACAACAGATTTATGTGTGCTTTCTTTTTCATCGTCGTCAGCTACATCTTGCGCAATCATTAAAGTTAAGTGAGTAAATGGAAGTTTTTGAGATAGTATATTGAAACCTAAAAACAACTCAATATCGTCCTGCGCATGGTCACAAAGCGCTTCAATCTCTGTTTGAAATTTTTTCCATTCCTTGTTTTGCAGCGCGTCCTTAGAATAGATATTGTCTTGTATGGTCTTGAGTATTTTGGGATAAAGATGGCTATAATCAATGCGGTCTTCTGTCGATTTTACGCCCTGTAGCGTGCCTATGGATATGGTCTGATCATTTATAAACTCTCCACTTAGAATTTCATTTTTTATAATCCCCTTGAATTTTAATTTTCCAATCATGGGAATCTTTGTTTCTCCAAACAAACTATCAGCCTTTTGGGCTCCTTTAATTGTTATGATTATCCCCTTTTTTGGAGATTTACCCATAATCCTTCCCAATTTTGCCTTATTCCCCATTATGCGAACGTCGGCATTTTTTGGAGAAGTTATTGTGAACTGATTTGCAGCAGTAGTTACATCCAAAAAAGTAGAAAATACGGTGCCATTACCAAAATCTAAATCACTCTTAAAAGTTTGACTTTTTTGGGAGAACGATGTGAATGTTATTAAAAAGAGGAAAATATTGAGCGTTGTTTTCATATAGTTTGATTTATTTATCTTTTAAATTTTTATATCAGTAATTTCAATTTCTTAGATTACCGCCGACGTCTCGCTAACAGGCCTGCGATGCTGCCAAACGGACTGAGTTGTTCGCGCTAAGATATAGTTTTTTCGAGACGAAAAACTTTCCGTATTCAAAAACCAGCAATTAGGCTTAAGAGCTGTTATGCAATTGCCATTAAGTGGTAATCGCTTCGTAATGCTTTTCACCTGCCTTAAATGTCAGTGTGAGTGATATAACACAAAATGAATACTTTCATATTTTGTTATTGGTTTAAATGGCAATAATTCGAACAGCTCCTCAAGATTTGTATTTGCTGAATAAAATTCTTATGGGAAAAAACAAGAAAGATTTTTACGTTCAAAAACCTTTTCGACAACATTTCTTTGAGCAGAGAGAGGTTGATAGGTTGGTCGACGGATTCGATGTCTTTACGGCAGAAAATTTTATTAGGATCCATGTCCCAATGGCAATTATATTTGGAATAGTTTGCGGATAAAAGGTTTATAATTTTATAGAAAACCATAATGGATATGCCATTGCTCCCACAGCCAGCCAAAACGCGATTCGGCATCCAAACTGGGAGAAGGTTAAAATATAAAGTAATGCATACGACTTCTTTTTAGATAATGAAACAAATAAAAAAAGCTATCCTTCTGCTTTTGCTCCCTCTCTTGGGTCGTCCCGATAGCTATCAGGACAAGGACCCTTATTTATATCTTTTCAAGAGAGAGATTGCCACTCAAACAAAAAAAGCCACTCTTTCGAATGGCTTTCTGCTTTTGCTCCCTCTCTTGGGCTCGAACCAAGGACCCTCTGATTAACAGTCAGATGCTCTAACCAACTGAGCTAAGAAGGAAAGTGTATTTCACTTTTAAAGCGGTGCAAATATAAGGCGAAATTTATTTGTCGCAAACAAATTACTATAAAATTTAAAAAAAATATTATTTACCCACAATCGCCTTGTAGATATCGTTTCCATTAGCAAACAGCAACAAAGCGATAAGCAATACAAAACCAACCATTTGCGCATTTTCCATGAACTTGTCACTGGGTTTTCTGCCAGTAATCATTTCATACAGCAGGAACATGACATGCCCGCCGTCAAGTGCCGGAATGGGCAATAAATTCATGACCCCGAGCATAATCGACAAAAGCGCTGTGATGCTCCAGAACATCTCCCAGCTCCAGGTTCTTGGGAATATATCAAAAATTGCTTTGAATCCGCCTACGCCTTTATAAGCACCCGTACTCGGGGTAAAGATCGCTTTTAGATTCTTGCCATATCCGACAAGTTGGTCTTTCCCTTTTGTAATTCCAACAGGAATGGATTCCATAAAACCATAATTCTGCTGGGTGAACTTATAGATACCCAATTGTTCAAGGCTGTTGACGCCCAAAGAAGCAGCGAAAATTTCCAATTTACCATCACCGTTAATATGAATTTTCACAGGCACGTCTTTCTCACTGCGCAAAACAACCGCATCAAGTGTCTTGTTTTTGTTTTCTTTAGCAATCGCAATAACCTGATCGGCATATTTGGTTTCAGTTCCATTGAGAGACTTTACCATGTCTTTGGGTTTGAGCGTTGCCTCATTAGCCGATCCTTCAACAGCCTTTCCGACCACGAATGGCTCTCTCCAAGCAATAAACAGTCGTTTTTCGCCCCCGAGTACTTTGTCGATCAAGTCAGTCGGAAGATTGATTTTTTGCTCGGCGCCGTTGCGTTCCACCAAAACATGCTTAGCAAAAAGCACCTTGTTGGGGACTTGGTCAAAGCGTACGATCTTTTCGCCATCAACCTCGAGTATTTTATCTCCGGTTTTAAATCCGAGGTCTTCCCCGACATCACTCACCGCGATCCCGTCACGAAGCTCAGTGTTGTTCAGGTACAGGTCGCCATAGTAAAACGCCATCCCAATGTAAATGACAAACGCAAGGATAAAATTTACCGTGACACCGCCTAGCATGATAATCAGTCGTTGCCACGCTGGTTTAGAACGAAATTCCCACGGCTGTGGTGGAAGCGACATCTGCTCCTTATCCATGCTTTCGTCGATCATCCCCGAAATCTTGACATAGCCGCCCAAAGGCAACCAACCAATACCATATTCGGTTTCGCCGATTTTCTTTTTAAGTAACGAGAATTTGATATCGAAGAATAAGTAGAATTTTTCTACCCTGGTTTTGAATAATTTTGCGGGAATAAAATGTCCCAGCTCATGTAATATAATCAGTAAGGACAAGCTCAATAGGAATTGAGACAACTTGATAACTATTTCCATTTTTTGTTTTCGGTTTCTAAATAACGCACAAAAGTAAGGTTTTCTGTTTATTAATTGCAGTTTAAAATGCCGTGTGTATTTAAATGTTTGTTAAATATACCAAGGTCGTTTTTCGATGTTCGGCAATGTGGGCTAACTTTACTTTTCTCTCGGATCAAGATTCTAATGAAAAAAATCACTGCTATATTCTGCTGTTTTCTTGTGCAATGGAGTGTTGCACAAACAAAGCCATTACCCGTTTCCGCAATCCATCTGGAAAACATCAACTATCCTTTTCCCGTAGAGGAAATGATTTTATCCATTCAAGGGCAGCAGCTCAAAATGGTTTATATGGATTTGATGCCGGCAAAACCCAACGGCAAAACCGTGCTACTACTGCACGGCAAAAACTTTGCATCAAATTATTGGGAACGCACCGCCAATGATCTCGCCACCGCCGGATTCAGGGTAATCATGCCCGATCAGATTGGCTTTGGAAAATCGGATAAGCCAACCAATATTCAATACAGCTTCCAATTTTTGGCACAAAATACCAAAGCCATTCTTGATAAATTGAAAGTAGAAAAAGTCAGTGTCTTAGGCCATTCCATGGGAGGCATGCTTGCTACAAGGTTTACGCTCATGTATCCCGAAACTGCCGAAAAACTTATATTGGAAAACCCTATTGGACTCGAAGATTGGAAAACCGTCGTGCCTTATCAATCGGTTGACGACTGGTATCAAGCAGAACTCAAGCAGAACTACGACAAAATCAAGGCCTACCAAATGGAGTTCTATTACGGCAACAAATGGAAACCCGAATATGAACCCATGCTCAATATCCTCGCAGGCTGGACCATCAATCCCGATTATCCAGTCATTGCCAAGAATGCGGCGCTTACCTACGACATGATCTTTACGCAGCCTGTAGTTTATGAATTTGAAAACATCAAAGCGCCTACATTACTCATCATCGGCCAACGCGATCAAACGGCACTCGGAAAGGCAAAAGCGCCAAAAGAAATACAGCAACAACTCGGCAATTATCCGGCGTTGGGAAAGGCAACAGCAAAGAAAATTGAGAAATCCACGCTTGTGGAAATTGGAGACACCGGGCATTTGCCACATATAGAATCCTACGACCAATTCATCAAGCCACTACTAAAGTTCCTATAAAGCTAAACCGCAAATTCTGTGATCGATTTCAATAGTATAACGCGCTGGCGGACCAAAGGCGAAATAAGCAGAAAAACCTACCAGGATGTCAAGGCTTCTTATTTAAACCGGATTCGATGGGGAGTTTCATCGTTTTACTTTGCAATGGGACTTTGTTTTGCAAGCTGGGCAAGCCGCATTCCCGATATTAAAACGATGCTCGATCTAAGCGAAGGCGATTTGGGAACAATACTGTTTTCGGTGCCGCTGGGGCAACTCGCCATTATGCCGTTTTCGGGAAGAGTCGTGACGCGTTTCGGAAGTCGGCGCATCGTTATCTTTTCAATTTTTATGTATGCTTTTTCGCTGATTTTAATCGGATTAGCTGACATCGCTTGGCAATTATCCGTGGCGCTGTTCTTATTCGGGATCTTCGGCAACCTCGCCAATATCGCGATCAATACCCAAGGTGTTTACACCGAACTGCTTTTCAAAAAATCGATCATGTCCTCGTTTCATGGCATGTGGAGTTTCGCCGGATTCACGGGAGCTTTGGTCGGACTCGGAATGCTGGCGTTACAGTTCTCGCCATTTTTACACTTTATGATCGTCACCGGAATCGTTTCCATTATGATTGCCGTTAATTACAAATTCCTCATAAAAGCCAAGGAAACGACTCGCGAAGAAAAGAAGAAATTCTTCTCAAAACCCGACAGCGCACTGCTATGGCTCGGCGTGATTGCATTTTGCTGTATGGCCAGCGAAGGCGTGATGTTCGACTGGAGCGGCGTATATTTCAAAGATATTGTGAAGGCGCCGGGTCCGTGGGTAATGCTCGGCTACACCTCATTTATGATTACCATGGCGGCAGGAAGGTTTTTCGGCGACAAGTTCATCCACAAATCGGGAAGCAAAAAAATATTGCAAATCAGCGGCATCATGATTTCCGTCGGATTGCTCACCGCAGTGCTATTTCCAAACCTCATTGTCTGTACGATCGCATTCATGTTGGTTGGCCTCGGCGTATCGTCAATTGTCCCCACGGTTTACAGCAACGCCGGCAAGAATAAGACTGTTCCGCCAGGAGAAGCGCTGACGATCGTTTCAAGCGTAAGTTTCCTCGGATTTTTAATGGGTCCGCCCGTCATTGGTTACATCGCCGAACTTACAAACCTCAGGATCTCATTCGCTGTAATCGGCATATTCGGCTTCGTGATCGCAATTCTTGTTTCAAAGGTCAAGGTTATCCCATAAATGGTTTGGGCGTGCCGGCGCAAGAACATCCAGCTCCCATCGGCATCTTAGTCGCCGTCAGGCTGTCCGCTGCAAGTCCTCGCTGCACTGCGGTCTTTCCGCTTCCATCCTTCACGCAAAAATTAAGGGACTAAGTCCATCAAGCTTAAACTCAATGTCCGTAATCCCTTAAACATATTGTATTTCGAAAACTTAATTCTTGATAAACTTCATTTGCTTAGCACCCGAATCAGTGACAACGTTAACGAGGTACACACCCGCAGCCATTCCGGTAACATCCCAATTAGTTTCGGTTTGAGTTTCTCTTGTGATTTGACCTAGTGCATTGTAAAAAGTGGTTTTTTGAACTTTCACATCGCCTGGAACATTTAAAGTGAGTCGGTTTTGCGCCGGATTCGGATACAAAGCAACGCCCGATAATAATGCTACCTGCTGTGTTCCAAGAACGGCCGTACTGTTTTTGGTAATAATGTCTTTTTTAACATTGAAAACCACACCCGTTACGGCAAAAGGTACATTTACGATAAACTGCTGCCCGTTGGTCGTGTTCTCCAGTATAAAATCTTGTTGTTGTCCGCCGCTACCAGTTAAACGCACCGGAATAGGCATTTCAAAGAAACTCACCGACGGATTCGATTGCGTCTGGTTAACGGTGATCCGCGCTTGCCCCGGACTCACATTCTTTGCCGTGATATTGTAAATTGGATAGCCCTGTTTGTAAACCCAGTCATCGAAAAATTCAGTCAGGTTCATACCCGAAGTGGCTTCTAGATGCGCCTGCAAATCGGTTGTGTAAGCATAGCCATAAGCCAGCGCGGGATCATCGAGATAATTGCGCAACGCCTGAAAAAAGTTCGTGTCTCCGAGTTTAAATCGCAACATGTTCAGTACCATCGCACCTTTGTTGTAAGACAAACGCGAACTAAATATACGGTTAACTTCCAATGCCTCGGCCTCGGTCATGTAAATGGCACCGCCGGTATTCTCGGTGATTCTCGTGATCATTTGGTTTTTATTATTGACAAAAGCGGCGTCACCATCGAAATACTCGATCACCATCGATGCCATATAAGTCGCAAATCCTTCATTGAGCCAAATGTCTCTCCAAGAACCGCAAGTCACTTTGTCTCCGAACCATTGATGGCCCAATTCGTGAGCAATAAGGCTTCTACTGTATGCGCCTGAGCTGTTCGCTGTCATAAACGAAACCGTTGTGTGTTCCATTCCACCGCCCCAGGCAAACTGTGCATGACCGTATTTCTCAGCGCGGAATGGATAAGGTACAAAAATCGATTCGTAGAAATTCATGATGGCAGGCGTCACACTAAGGCTTGCAATATTGCCGGCAGCTGTTTCAGGATACATATAATTTACGATAGGAAAAAACGGACTTTCGGCAGTGCCGAGTCCGGCCTGCTGGTTGTAAATCTGATAATTCGTCACGGCAAAAGCAATCAGATAAGCCGGAATTGCATACCCGTGGTGGAAATGAGTGGTGCTGGTTCCGTTGCCATTGTCAATTTTTGATTGTTGCAAGCCATTGGATACTGCCGTGTAGATTGTTGGAGTCGTAATATAAACATCAATAGTGTTGACTTTGTCATTGAG
>Ga0136636_10000428_pt1 | contig 20978 bp, 19 predicted proteins | sample AntDrymUQ8522106_2_FD_104653 | JGI IMG/M metagenome (GOLD analysis project Ga0136636, IMG submission 104653) | Polar desert sand microbial communities from Dry Valleys, Antarctica - metaG UQ852 (21.06) | ecosystem: Environmental > Terrestrial > Soil > Desert | place: Antarctica: Dry Valley... | reverse complement strand
CCTGCAACCGCGCCACAAACAGGGGCCCGAGTGCGTCGTCACCGCGGCTGAGGTTGCCCCAGCCGAGGATCAATGTGGACGGCCGGGTTGGCTGAACTTCGGGGTTTTTTAATGACATTCAAGCTGCTATATTATTTATAGCTATATGTGCTTATTTAAAAGGGTCTACAGCCTAGTTTTATATAAATTCGTCGAAAGTCAAGCCATGCGACCAGCAGGGGCAACTTGAGCCGACCATTCACACTGAAGCACGCCCTACATGGATACATCAATCGACCGGGTCAAGCCGCTGCCCGGCGACTTTTGCACCCGGTCCAGCACGCTGCCATCGGCTCCCAGCAAGGTCACGTCCAGCGGCATCTGCCCGAGCGCATGGGTGGCGCAAGACAGGCAGGGGTCGTAGGCGCGGATAGCCACTTCGATGTGGTTGAGCAGGCCTTCGGTCAGCTCCCGGCCATCCAGGTAGTCACGTGCCACCGCGCGCACGGCCTCGTTCATGGCCTGGTTGTTGTGGGTGGTGGAGACGATCAGGTTGCAGCGCGTCACCAGATCGTCGTCGCCCACGTCGTAGTCGTGGATCAGGGTGCCGCGCGGTGCTTCGATGATGCCAACACCGCTGCGCTGGCGCGGCCCGCTGGTCAGCAACTCGCCTGACAGCAGGGCCGGGTCGTCGAGCAGTTCGGCAATCACTTCGACCGAATGCAGCATCTCGATCATTCGGGCCCAGTGGTAGGCCAATGAGGCGTGCACCAGGTCGCCCTGGCCCCAATCCATAAAGGCCTGGCGCTCGATTTCGGCGCGCGGGGTGGGGATAAAGTCGCAGTTTTGGACCCGCGCCAAGGGGCCCACGCGGTACCAGCCGTGTTCGCGCCCCAGGCTCTTGAGGTGCGGAAACTTCATGTAGCTCCAGGAGCGCACTTCTTCCTCGATCAGATCAAGGTAGCTCTGGTCGCTCACGCCATCAAACAAAATGCCGCCTTTGTCGTCGCGCACGCGCAGCACGCCGTCGTAAAAATCCATGGCACCGTCGGCACGCACCAGCGACATCATGTTGGAGCGGAAGCTGCCAAACTGGTCGTACAAAGCCGGGTTTTGCGCGTGTAACTGCTTGGCGATATCGACCGAGTCCTGCGCCCACGCCAACATTTGAGGCAGATCGCGCTTGAGCACATCACGTTCCTCGGCGGTAACCAGTTTGTTGATGCCGCCAGGCACGGCGCCGTTGCCATGCACCCGTTTGCCGGTGGTGATGCGGATGACCTCCTGGCCAAACTTGCGCAGCAAAATGCCTTTTTTGGCAATCTCGGGGTGGGCCTGCGCCACGCCCACAATGTTGCGCTGCGCCACCGGTGAGTCAAAGCCAAACAACAAATCGGGCGAGGACAGGTGGAAGAAGTGCAGCGCGTGGGACTGCAGCATCTGGCCGTAGTGCATCAGGCGGCGCACCCGGTCGGCGCTGGCGGTGATGGGGGTAGCGCCCAGAATGTGGTCGAAGGCCTTGGCAGCGGCCAGGTGGTGCGACACCGGGCAGATGCCGCACAGGCGTTGCACCATCACCGGCACCTCCCAGTAGGGACGGCCCTCAATGAATTTCTCGAAACCACGGAATTCAACGATGTGCAGGCGCACCTGCTGAATGCGGTTGGCCTCGTCGAGCAGCAGCGTAACCTTGCCGTGGCCTTCCACGCGCGAGACCGGGTCGATCGCTACGCGGCGCAGGTTTTGCGGGTTGGCAGCGGTTTCCAGGGCGAATGTCATGGTGCTTTTCCTTCAAAAACTGGTTTTATGCATTGATTAGGGAGATAGCCCTTGTCGCTTATGCATAGTTTGCTATCTATTTGGGAGTTTTGGAAGCAAACCCTGCGGCAGCGCAAGAACAATCAAAAACGACGCCTATTGGGCAAGTAGAAAACCCCACATCAGTCATAGTGCATCAACTCATGCCCCAACTGTGGTGTTCTCCCGGCAATCAGCTCTGTCAGAAAGAGCCAGATCGCATCGCCCGACGGCGGGCAGCCGGGTAAAAAATAGTCCACATGCACCACCTCATGGATCGGGTGCACCTTGTTCAGCGGCAGCGGCAGTTCGGGGTCATTGGGGATCTGGTTGCCGGCACTGCTTCCGGTGTGGTGGCCCATGTACACGTCGCGCAGCATGTGCCCCACGTCCAGGTTGTTTCGCAGCGCGGGCAGGCCGCCATTGATGGCGCAGGCGCCCACCGCCACCAGGGTCTTGCAGTTGGCGCGGAACTCGCGCAGCACATGCACGTTTTCGGCATTGCACAAACCGCCTTCGATCAGGCCGATGTCGCAGCGGCCAATGGTCTTGATGTCGGTCAGCGGGGAGCGATCAAATTCGACCAATTCGACCAGTTGCAGAATCCTCTCGTCGATGTCAAGAAAAGACATGTGGCAACCAAAACAACCGGCCAGTGACACGGTGGCGAGTTTGAGCTTGCGTGGGGTGTGGCGCAGTTCGACCAGCACATCGCGGGGGTTTATGACCTGATTCATGGCACGCTCCCCTCAACTTGTTCGGAAATGGGTTTGATGTCAAAACGGCGTTGGCCAATCGGAATGACAAAACCCTGGCGCTTGGGCAGGATGGCGCCCACCGGGCAGATCTGCGCCGCACGGTCGCCAAGCTGCAAGGCGCTATCGACGAGCTTGCCACTGGGGCTGTTGACCAGCAGCTGGCTGTCGATGCCATGACCGCCAAAAGCAAACACATCCTTCTGGTCAACTTGCTGGCTGGCGCGCACGCACAAGCCGCACAGAATGCAGCGGTTCAGGTCGAGCAGCAGGTCGGGGTGGCTGGCGTCCACCGGGCGGTTAGGAAAGAAGGCTTCGAATTCAGGGCCTTCCATGCCCATCTGGTAGGCGGTGGCTTGCAGGCCGCAGTTGCCGCTTTTTTCGCACGACGGGCAAAAATGGTTGCCTTCGATGAACAGCATCTGCAGCATCGATTTGCGTTGCAGGTTGAGTTCTTCGGTGTTGCTCTGCACCTCTTGCCCCGACGCGGCTTGCACCGTGCAGGCGGCGCCGCTGCGGCCATTGACGCGCACAGTGCACAGGCGGCACGAGCCTTGGGCGCCAAAGTCGGGGTGCCAGCACAAGTGCGGGATGTAGTGGCCGGCCCGGGTGGCGGCTTGCAGGATGGAGTCGCTGGGGCCGAACTCGACCTCTTCGCCATCGAGTGAAAAGGTGCCCGGGCGCAGGGCGTCAATGCGTTGGTAGTCGCTGCTCATGCCAATGTCTCCAGGTGGGCGCCGCTGTCGTCGCGACCGGTGGCCAGACGTGCTTGCGACAGCTCGGCGTCCATGTCAAAGCCGGGCGCAAAGTGAAGGGATTTGAGGTGTTGTTCGTAGGCTGGCCGAAATTTTGAGATGGTGTCGCGCAGCGGATTGCAGGCCGCAGCGCCCAGGCCGCAATGGGTCGCGCCCTGCATCAGTTTGTCAAGCTGATAAAGCACCTGCACGTCCTTGGATGAACCGTAGCCGCGTTTGAGTTTGTCCATGCGCCGCACCACCAGCTCGGTGCCGACCCGGCACGGTGTGCAGAAGCCGCAGCTCTCATGGGCAAAAAACTTGGCAAAGTTGTGTGCCACCTCAAACATGTCGCGCGAGCGGTCGAACACCATGAAGGCACCTGCCGTGGGCACGTCCTCAAAGCCGATGCGCCGACTGAATTCACTTGCAGACAGGCACACGCCCGATGGCCCGCCCACCTGCACCGCCTGCGTGTTGCTGGCGCCACAGTCTTCCAGAATGCGGCCAATGCGAGTGCCATAAGGGTACTCGTACAGTCCAGGGCGCTCGCAGTCGCCCGAGATCGAATGGATCTTGGTGCCGGTGGATTGCGGCGTGCCAATCTTGACCCACCAGGCACCCCCGTGCACGGCAATGTGGGTGGCAGCGCAAAAGGTTTCCACGTTGTTGACCGTGGTGGGCTGGCCCATATAGCCGTACTCCACCGGAAACGGCGGGCGGATGCGCGGCGTGCCACGTTTGCCTTCCAGCGATTCGATCAGCGCCGATTCTTCGCCGCACACATAGGCTCCGGCACCGACGTGGATTTCGATGTCGAAGTCAAAGCCGGCCAGGCCCTGAATGGCGTTGCCCAGCAGGCCTTGCTCGCGCCGACGCGCCAGCACTGCCTCAAGGGATTCCAGCAGGTAGCGGTATTCGCCGCGCAAATACACCAGGCCACGGCGTGCGCCCACCACCAGGGCGGCGATGGTCATACCCTCGAACACGGTATCGGCGTAGCTGCTCAGAAGCACCCGGTCCTTGAAAGTGCCGGGCTCGCCTTCGTCGGCGTTGCACACCACGTAATGGGTTTGGCCGTGGGCGTTGCGGCACAACTGCCACTTGGTGCCTGTGGCATAACCAGCACCTCCACGCCCACGCAGCTTGGAGCGCTTGATGTCGTCGAGCATGCCCTGCGGGCCGCGGGCAATGGCTGCCGCAATGCCTTCACCGGGGGCCGGTTGCGCGCCCAGCTTGACATTGGCGAGGCGGATCTGGTCGTCCACGCGCGACCACTCGGTGGGCCATTGGCTGGGCGGCACCTGCCGCTCGATCAGCGCTGCCATGTGATCGATGCGCCCCGGCGTGAGTCGCGTGACGATCTGGTGGTGGTTGATGAGGGCGGCCGGGCCCTGGTCGCACAGGCCGGTGCAGGACGTTGTGGCCACGCTGACGCGGCCATCGGAGCGCATCGTGTTGGGCTCCACTTTGAGGCGGCGGCACAGATCGTGCAACAGGTCATTGCTGCCGAGCAGTCGGTCGGTGATGTTGTCGCTGAACAGCACGCGGTAAGTGCCGACTGGCTGGGTGTGAAAGAAGCGGTAAAAGCCCGCCACGCCCTCAACATGAGCCAGCGGCAGGCTTAAGGCGCTGGCCACTGTGCTCAGGGTGTCGCGCGATAGCCAGTGCTGCTGTGCCTGCAATTCACGCAGAATTTGCACCAGCCGGTGCGGTGCCCTACTGTGGCGCGCCAGCAGTGCCTCAATATCCAATCCAATGGGATTCATGGTGTGTCGTTCCTTTTGTCTCGCCAACCTGCACACAGTTTACTGAAACATGGCGGGCTTGAAAAGCGATAAATAACGTGCTTGGTTATAGGCACACGACCAACCCTGATGGGCAGCGCGATGCAGCAACGGCCAAATTGTCTGATGCCTGGGCCCGCGCGCAAGCCACCAACATTGCACCTCAATAGGTGACATACCCCCAATTATTGGTATGTTATAAATAAATTTTATTAAAACAAAAACTTGACGTATCATGCGCCTCGTATTGTTTTGAAAAAGGCAGTACGTGGTTTGCGGTGAATGTCAGTCTCGCGTCTGCTCTAGTCTTCAATGGTTTGTTGATTGCGGTTATGGACTCCATCGCGTTTTGAGTTATTTTGAGGAGTCCTTTCATGGGCAACAAACTTTACGTAGGCAATCTGCCTTATTCTTTCCGTGACGAAGATCTGCAACAAGCCTTCTCCCAACACGGTACCGTCACCAGCGCCAAAGTCATGATGGAACGTGATACTGGCCGCTCAAAGGGTTTCGGCTTTGTCGAAATGGGCGATGATGCACAAGCACAAACCGCAATTGAAGCCATGAATGGCCAACAATTCGGTGGTCGCGGCCTCGTGGTGAACGAAGCCCGTCCGATGGAGCCACGTCCTCCCCGTTCGGGTGGCGGCGGCTTCGGCGGTGGTGGCGGCGGCTACGGTGGCGGCGCTGGTGGTGGCGGTGGCCGCTCAGGTGGCGGCGGCGGTGGCGGCTACGGTGGTGGCGCTGGCGGTGGCGGTGGCCGCTCAGGCGGTGGTGGTGGCGGTGGTTACGGCGGTGGCCGCAGCAGCTACTAAGCTTACACTGCTCGTGCTAGGTGCATTCCTGGCACACCAAAAAGGGTCCTTCAGGACCTTTTTTGTTTTTGTAGGTTTCAGTCTTGGCTGGCAGTGGCGCGAGGTTTGCGCGGTCGGCCTGCCAACAGCCGGTCAAACACGGCATTGGGCAACACACGCAACAACTTTGCCACCACGCCCATTTGCCAGGGAATCACGCGATAGCTAAGCCCTGCATCAATCGCACGGATGGCTTTTTCTACAAACGCCTCCGGCTGCATCAGAAACGGCATGCGGTAGCTGTTGTTCTGCGTCAAAGGTGTAGCGATATAACCCGGACACACAGTGACCACCTTGACGCCACTGGCCCGCAACTCACCCCGCAAGCTCTCGCAATAACTGATGACCGCCGCCTTGCTGGCGCAGTAGGCACCATGCCCAGGCAGGCCACGGATTCCGGCGACACTGCCCATACCCACCAAAGTGCCCGACCCGCGCGCCACCATCGCGTTTAAAAAGGGACCAAAGGTGGCGGCCACGCCCACCACATTGGTGGCGAAAATGCGCGCCATGACGTCTAGATCTGAGCGCATGGATGAATCCATGCCCATGCTGATGCCCGCGTTGGCAATCACCACGTCGGGCACACCCTGATGTGCCATGCATGCCTGTGCCAGTGCTGCCATGCGATCGGTATCGGCGACGTCGGCACTGTAAATTTCATAGCTATCAGCGCTTATTTCACTTGAATTCAACCATGTTTTGATCAAATCAGAACGGCGTGCCACCAAGGCCAGCCTGTCACCCTTTCGGGCATAGTGCAAGGCCAGGGCCTGTCCGATGCCACTGGAGGCACCAGTGATCAAAACCAGTCGTGTCATGGCCTCAAAATCCCGGTACAGGTGTTGGAACAAGTTGACCGCGCACCCGACCGGTCATCAGCATGACGCGCTCCAGATTGTCAAAGTCCATGCTGTCAGCAGTAAAACGGTCTTTGCCGCGGATGAGTTCCACCGGCTTGTGTGACTTGACGCGTTCGGTGTTCATGAAGGCGTGCAGGTATTCACCAGTAAATGTCAAATTGGGTTGTATCTGACCATTTTTGTCGGACACAGCATCACGCACCACCTGCGCGTTACCCATCAGCTTCACCTCTGAAGCATCGGCATTGGTGATGGCATGACGTGCCTTGGCTGTGGTCAGACGACCCTCTTCATCAAAGGAGCGAATGTGAATCTGATCGATTTCAAGCGTGTCGGTGTCAGGTAGATGTCTCGCTTCACCGCCACTGACCTCACTCTTGAGTTGCCCCTTGGCATCGTAGGTTTTCACAGCAAACCTGCGCATGAAATAGTCCGGCTCATGCCTGGGTGCGGTCTCCAACTCTGGTGCACTGGTGACCGGGGAACTGCGCACCAACCAATAAGTGGCCATGGCCAACGCTGCCATCAGCAACACCGGCAAATACAAGGCCAAACGCTCCCAAAAGGCGCGCACTGCATTCATTCAAGCGCCTCTTGCAGCAGGGTGGCATAGCGGCCACTTGCTACCAGCAGCAAGTCACACAACTCACGCACGGCGCCTGAACCGCCCTGCAATGCCGTGACGTAAGCCACCCGCGCCAGCACATCGGCCTGGGCATTGGCAGGGGCGCAGGCAAATGCGCAGCGCGTCAGCACGGGCAAGTCCGGCCAATCATCACCCATGGCCGCCGCCTGGGACCAGTCCAGCCCGAGACCTTTCAGGGTGAGTTCAGCAGCTGGGCGCTTGTTCTCAGTACCAAAGTGCGCATGCTCAATGCCAAGTGCTTTCAGGCGCAAACGCAAGGCAGGCGAATCACGCCCGGTGATCACCGCCGGTGTAATACCCGCTCGCTGCAACATTTTTAGGCCATGGCCATCCAGGGTGTGAAAGCGTTTGAGCGCTTCACCTTGCTCGGAGATATACAGTCCGCCATCTGTGAGTACCCCGTCGACATCAAAAAACACCACACGGATGCCTTGCGCCTTCAGCAGCAATTCGGGGTCAAAGTTCAAGGCTGGCGTCATCAAATCACCTTGGCACGCATCAAGTCATTGGTATTGAGCGCCCCGCAAAGGGCGCCTGTATCATCTACCACGAGCACACTGGTGATGCAGCGCTGCTCCATCAGTTCAACCGCATCCACCGCCAGGGCGTTGGAACTGATGGTGCCGGGCTTGGGATGCATCACGTCTTGGGCGGTGCAGTTGCGCAAATCTGCACCTTTTTCAATCAAGCGGCGCAAATCACCGTCGGTAAAAATTCCCACCACCGCGCCGGCTGCATCCACCACGGCGGTGGCACCCAAACCTTTCCCACTCATTTCACGCATCACTGCGCTGAAGGTCGCGGTCAACCCCACACGCGGCACCTGATCGCCGCTGCGCATGACGTCAGAGACCAGGGTGAGCAACTTGCGCCCAAGTGAGCCGCCCGGATGAGAGCGGGCAAAGTCTTCGGCCTTGAAACCACGGGCATCCAGCAGCGCAACGGCCAGTGCATCCCCCAGGGCCAACTGGGCCGTGGTGCTGGCAGTGGGCGCAAGATTAAGTGGACAAGCTTCTTTTTCGACGCCGCTATTGAGAAAAAGATCAGCATAACGCGCCAGCGTGGACAACGGGTTACCCGTCATCGCCACCAGGGGCGCGCCCAAACGCTTGATGATCGGCAAGATCGCGGTCAATTCCTGCGATTCACCACTGTTGGAAATGGCCAGCACCACGTCCACCGGCTTGATCATGCCGAGGTCGCCATGACTGGCTTCAGCCGGGTGCACAAACATGGCGGGGGTGCCGGTAGAGGCCAGAGTGGCGGCAATTTTTCGGCCAATGTGGCCACTTTTGCCCATGCCCATCACGACCACCCGGCCTTGCACAGCCAGCATCAAACCTACCACCTGTACAAACGCAGCACCGACATGTTGTTTCAGACCCGTCACGGCGGCGGCTTCAATGTCGAGCGTTTCATGCGCCAACGCAATGGCCCGGTCAGCGTCAAACGCGGGTGCAAAGTGGGACTCTGTTTTCATCTCGTCATTCTATCGGGCAGGCCTCCAAAAAAGGATGTGGCTTGGTAGTATCAGGGGGTGAACCCACTTGACCTGACCCTGCTTTATTTGCTCGCTGCCGTGCTGGGCGTGGTTGCCTGCCGCTCCTTAAAGCTGCCACCCATGTTGGGCTATCTGGCCGTCGGGGTGATCATTGGCCCAAATGCCCTGGCGCTGGCAAAAAATGCCGACGGCGTGCGTCACCTGGGTGAGTTTGGTGTGGTGTTTTTGATGTTTGTGATCGGGCTTGAGTTCAACCTGCCCAAACTGCGCAGCATGCGACAAGTTGTGTTTGGCCTTGGTTTGTTTCAGGTGGCATTGACCATGCTGGTGACAACAACGGCCAGCATGGCGTTTGCCGTCATCGCGCCGAGCCAATGGGGCATGGACTGGAGAACCGCACTCGCACTTTCCAGTGCCATGGCCATGAGCAGCACCGCCATTGTGGTCAAACTCATGAGTGAACGGCTGGAGATGGAATCCGAACACGGCAAACGCGTCATGGGTGTCTTGCTGTTTCAGGATCTGGCGGTTGTGCCTCTGCTGGTGTTGATTCCTGCATTGAGCGCCTCACCCGAGCAAATGGCTGAAACCCTGGCTTTGGCGGTGTTGAAAGCCAGCGCCCTGATCACTGTGCTGATGGTGGGTGGGCCGCGTATTATGCGTTGGTGGCTGACCTTGGTGGCCCGGCGCAAGAGTGAAGAACTGTTTGTGCTGAACCTGTTGCTGGTCACTTTGGGCCTGGCCTGGTTGACCGAGCTGGCCGGTCTGAGTCTGGCGCTGGGTGCCTTCATTGCAGGCATGCTGATCTCAGAAACCCAGTACAAACATCAGGTGGAAACCGACATCCGGCCATTTCACGATGTGTTGCTGGGCCTGTTTTTCATCAGCATCGGCATGATGCTGGACTGGCGCCTGGTGCTGGATCGGTGGCCGCTGGTCTTGCTGCTGGTGACCGTGCCGGTGCTGTACAAGGCTGTGGTGGTAACCCTGCTCACCCGGGCTTTTGGCTCCAGCATGGGGGTTGCCCTGCGCACCGGCCTTTACCTTGCTCAGGCAGGTGAGTTCGGCTTTGTGCTGCTGACGCTGGCGCAAGCCAACAAACTGGTCCCGCCCGAACTGCTCAACCCGATTCTGGCGGCCATGGTGTTGTCCATGCTCGCGACACCTTTCATCGTGATGCACAGCAATGCTTTGGTGATGCGCCTGGTCAGCAATGAATGGCTGATGGAGTCATTGCAGATGACCACCATTGCGCGCAAAGCCATCAAGGCCAACAAACATGTGATCATCTGTGGTTATGGCCGTTGCGGGCAAAACCTGGCGCGTATGCTGGACAAGGAAAACATTCCCTATATGGCGCTTGACCTGGACCCCGACCGGGTTCGGCAGGCAGCAGCGGCTGGAGATTCGGTGGTGTTCGGTGATGCCGCACGGCTGCAGGCGCTGATGGCGGCGGGCCTGGCGCGGGCCAGCGCAGTGGTGGTCACTTATCTGGAAACGCCGAGTGCCATGAGGGTGCTGGCCCATATTCACGAACATGCGCCGCAGGTACCTGTGGTGGTGCGCACACAGGACGATCATGACTTGGAGGCGCTGCGGCATGCAGGTGCCACTGAAGTGGTGCCAGAGGCCATTGAGGGCTCATTGATGTTGGCAAGTCATGCGCTGGCCTTGGTGGGTGTGCCGATGCGCAGGGTGATCCGCATCGTTCAAGAGCAACGTGATGCTCGCTACAAACTGTTGCGCGGGTTTTTTCGTGGTGCTGACGATGGTTCGATTGACGAACTGCATCAGGAACGCCTGCGTTCAGTCAACTTGCCACCCACCGCCCGGGTAATCGGTCATACCTTGGGAGAAGTGTCCTGGTCCGAACTGGACGTGCGTTTGATCAGCCTGCGGCGCCAGTCAGGGCAGGTGGTTGCCGCATCAGACAGTTTGGTGTTGATGGATGGCGATGCGCTGGTGCTGGCAGGCCAGACGGAGCAGCTTGACCAAGCCGAACAGCGGCTGATCAAAGGGCCGTTTTAGGCGCGCTTGTGAGCGCTGGTGCGGGGCACAATAAGGACACTTGAATTGATCGGGTCATCCATGCAAAACATCAGTGTCAGCCAGTACCTTCGACACCATATTCGTACCGTGCCGGACTGGCCCACACCGGGCGTGCAGTTTCGCGACATCACACCTCTGCTGCAAGATGCCAAGGTGTTTCGCGTATTGATAGATGCTTTTGTACAGCGCTACATGGATGCACAGCGCCGCCCTAATGTGGTTGCAGGGCTGGATGCACGCGGTTTCATTTTGGGGGCGGTGGTGGCCTATGAGTTGGGTGTCGGTTTTGTTCCGATCCGAAAAAAGGGCAAGCTGCCCTTTACCACCGTGGAAGAAACCTACGAGCTCGAATATGGCAGTGCCACGGTAGAACTGCACACCGATGCCGTCAAATCTGGCGACCGGGTGCTGCTGATTGATGACCTGATCGCCACCGGCGGCACCATGATGGCGGGCAAAAAACTGCTTGAAAAATTGGGCGCCTATGTCACGGAGGGCGCTGCCATCGTAGATCTGCCAGAACTCGGCGGCTCAGCGAAAATTCGCGCCAGCGGCCTGCCGTTGTTCACCTTGGTAGATTTCGAAGGGCACTGAAAACGACAGGTCGTCACAGGTCACCAAACTGGGTACGGCTCAAAGGTGAGGCCGGGTCATCAACTGGTTCCAACAACTGGGTGTCCTCGTAACCGCTTTTGGGCACAGGTCGGCGCGGCCCGGAAGATCGCAACTCGCCGGCAATGGCCTCGGTCTTGTCGCTAGGAATAACTCCTATCGCCTTCTTGAAGGCCAACACTTCCGCCTGATCAATCGGATCAAAGACGGGCGCATGTGCCGGGATTGCGTTGGGTGTCGACGAACGAGGTGCAGACTGTGCAACCGATGGTGCGGCGTGCAACGCCGGCGCAGTCACATGGGAAACAGGTGAAGGGGACGACACTGCTGGCACTTCATTGACGCGCCAATACACCGACTTCACATACATTCCGTGCTGTTGGGCTGCGTGGCTGATGATCAACTGCTCAATCACCGAAAATCGCTCGGATGGAACGGCCCTTGCGTCAAGCAGGTCCACCATGACCAGAAACTGCCGGCCGTGGGTATCCAGCGACAACACCTTGAACTTATACCGCGAGGCTAACACTTCACTGCGCAGCATGGCCTCCCGAACCACCGCATAGAGCCGCTCACGCCGCTCCTGGCGCTGAGTTTTCAACCCTGTGTCCGGCGTGATGGGATGCCCGGAAGGGGTTTGCCTAGGCAACACGGCGTTGGTGGCTGCCGAAGCTGCCGAAGGCTTTTGTTGCCTGGATTTTGGCATCAGCCAATCAAAAAGGGACATGTCACACCCTCCGGTCAGTTGGACAAACTTGGCTATTTACCAATACAAAAGCTAGAGAATATCACTCCCAGCAAGTCATCCGAAGTGAATTCGCCGGTAATCTCACTTAACGCATTCTGCGCCAGACGCAATTCCTCCGCCAACAAATCGAGCGCCTGGGCTCGAGGATCAAGATGGCATTGTGCATTTGCCAAAGACAATTGCACCCTGCGCAAGGCCTGCACATGCCGTTCACGGGCAATGTAAACCCCTTCGGTCACTGCCTGCCAACCTGCCAACTGGAGCAAACGTTGGCGTAAGTCATCCAGTCCGACACCTGTTTTGGCCGACAGCGTCAACCCGGCATCGGGTACGGCAGCAGCGACGGCGTCCGCCTTGTTCCACAGTTCAACCACGGGCACGAGTAGCGGCAGCATTTCAGACATCGCTTTTTTTATGACGGCATCAGCAGCCATGTAGTCGGGAGAATCGATGCGTGTCAAATCATGCAAAAAAAGCACCGCATCTGCCTGCGCAATGGCATCCCAGGCACGAGCAATGCCAATTTGTTCCACTTCATCACGGCTGTCGCGCAAGCCTGCGGTGTCAATCACATGCACCGGCACACCCTCAATTTGGATGGTTTGCTGAACCTTGTCGCGAGTTGTGCCTGGCACCGCCGTGACAATGGCCAGTTCAGCGCCAGCCAGCGCGTTCAGCAAAGACGATTTGCCGGCATTGGGCTGGCCTGCTATCACCACCTTGATCCCTTCACGCAACAACGCACCCTGGCGCGCACGGGTCAGAACAGTGGCCAAAGTCTGCTGTAATTTTGTCAGTTGCCCTTGTGCGTCTGCTTGGTGCAGAAAATCTATTTCTTCTTCAGGAAAGTCCAGCGTGGCTTCCACCAGCATGCGCAGATGAATCAAGGCAGCACGCAAGGTGTGAATTTCCCGCGAGAACTCACCAGACAGGGAGCGCGTGGCGCTGCGTGCAGCGGCCTCGGTGCTGGCGTCGATCAGGTCGGCAATCGCCTCGGCTTGCGCCAGATCGATTTTGTTGTTCAGGAAGGCGCGTTCGGAAAACTCACCAGGAAGGGCCACGCGTAAGTGTGACAAGCGGGGTGCACCGTCCACAGCCAACTCAGCCGCTGCCTGCAAACAGCGCGCCATCAATAGTTGTAACACTACTGGTCCACCGTGCGCTTGCAGTTCAAGCACGTCTTCACCTGTGAACGAGTGGGGCCCCGGAAAAAAGATAGCCAAGCCATGGTCAATGGCCACCCCGGCAGCGTCCGGAAAAGGCGTGTAGGTCGCTTCGCGCGGCTTGAGGTCGCGCCCGCACAGGGTTTGCGCGAGATCCGCCAAGCCACGTCCACTGACCCGCACAATGCCAACCGCACCCCGACCCGGCGCCGTGGCGATGGCCACGATGGGGTCTTGATGGCGCGGCAGAGTCATGACAGACAGCGCCTATGCAACCGAAGCCGCTTAGAACTTAGGCAAATGGAACTTCGGCGGCACACCCATGCGCGTATTGATGACCCACTGCTGGGCAATGGACAACACGTTGTTGGTGATCCAGTACAACACCAAACCGGCCGGGAAGAAGAAGAACATCACTGAAAACGCCAGCGGCATGAACCACATCATCTTCGCCTGCAAGGGGTCAGGCGGTGCCGGGTTGAGCGAGGTCTGCAACACGGTGGTGAGTGTCATCACTAAGGGCAGGATGTAATACGGATCAGGACTTGAGAGGTCATGAATCCAGCCAATCCAGGGCGCGTTGCGCATTTCCACACTGGCCAAGAGCACCCAGTACAGGGCAATGAACACCGGTATCTGAATCATGATCGGGAAACAGCCACCCATCGGGTTCACTTTTTCCTCACGGTAGATGCGCATCATCTCCTGCTGCATCTGTTGAGGGTTGTCCTTCAAACGTTCACGCATTTCCATGATGCGCGGGTTGACCGCTTTCATCTTGGCCATGCTTGAATACGCCTTGGCATTCAGCCAGTAAAACGCCGCTTTCAACAACAGCACCAGCGCCACAATGGACCAACCCCAGTTATTGAGGAAGCCGTGCAGTTTGTCCAACAACCAATATAAGGGCTTGGCCAGGATGGTCAACCAGCCATAGTCTTTGACCAGTTCCAGACCGGGCGTCAGGGCCTCCAGCGTTTTTTCTTCCTGCGGGCCAACAAACAAACGGGCCTCAATTGTCTTGCGTGCACCCGGCGCGATCGGCTCCAGCGGCGCAATCAGGCCAACTGAATACAAATTGGTGTCAACCTTGCGCATGAACAAGTCGCGTTTGATGCCGTCACCCAGCAACCATGCACTGGCAAAGTAGTGCTGCACCATGGCCACGTAACCATTGCTGGCCGTCTTCTCGATATCCAAGCTGCCTTTTTCAATGTCAGCGAACTCCACCTTTTGGTATTTCTTGGCATCGGTATAGACCGCAGGACCCGTGAAAGTGAAATACAGTGACGATTCACCCGGCGGCTTGTTGCCATCACGCACCAATTGCAAGTAAAGCTGCGGCGTCACAGGCGTGGCACCCACATTGATAACCTCGTGTTTGACAGCAACCGCGTAACTGCCACGCGTCAGGGTGTAGGTTTTGGCAAGCTTGACACCCCCAACTTCCGGCGACTCGAAACGCAACTCAAGGGTCTGGCTGCCCTCGGCCAGCGTGCGCTCACCTGGTGCCAGGGTCATCACCGACTTGTGGGTTGGCATCGCTGCACCACCCGCGCCAGCGATCAACCCGGACTGCGCCAAATACACGCGGTCTTTGCTTTCGTCGAGCAAGATGACATTGCGGGTCGTGTCAATCATGTCGACATGCTTGAGAAGCTCGGCCTGAACCAGCGAACCACCTTCGGTGTCAAACGTGAGCTTGAACACATCGGTTTGCGCGGTCACCCGCTCACGCGCCACTGCAGGCGCACCCGCCGGGGGTGAAGTCGCAACCGTGGCTTGCACAATTTGTGTTGGCAAGGCTGCGCTGTTGGTTGGCGTTGGCACGCCATCCGGGGTGCTGGCAGCAGTCGCCGGACCTGTGGCTTGGGGAGTGGTCTGCACCGGGCCCGGGAAAAATGTCGGCTTGCGCCCGTTGTGGACCTGCCATTGGTCCCACAGCATGACCAGGGAAAAACCAAAAATCACCCACAAAATGGTGCGACGGATATCGTTCATGAGGACTTCTTATGAGTGGAAGATGAAATCAACCGAGAAAACAAACCAGACTGAACAACGCCCGGCGCTTCAGGCACAGGGTCATGCCCACCATCACACCAAGGTTGACAACGCCCGATGCGTGCCAGTGTCAAATAACTGCCTTTGGCCGCTCCAAAGCGCTCCAAAGCCTGCAAGGCATATACCGAGCAGGTGGGCTCAAAACGGCAGGACGACCCCAGCCACGGACTCAGCAACAGGCGATACGCCTTGACCACGCCCATCAGCCCCCGCGTCATCATGCGGTGCCTTGTGTTGAGAGCGCCGTTGCCCGCGTGAACAATTGCTGCAATTCGGCACGCACAGTGCATTTCAGCAAGTCCGAGGTGGCGCTGACATAACGCGTTTTATCAAAACCGGCACGCAGACGCACCACGTGCGCGGCCGTACGCATTACGGGTTCAAAATCATGGCTCATGACATAAATTTGACGTTTGATGGTGTTGCGGGTGACCGCGCGCCTGGCCCAGCGCTTGGGCACCATGGCCCCCATCCAGACATCCCGCACGGCAAACAGCGCTGAGGTTGCCGACTCGGGACCGCTATCAAGTGCCAGGCAATGCAGCGCAAAGTGAGGCGTACGAGCCAGCGTCAACCCCGCCAGCACAGCCTGAAACTGGGGACGAGTTTTAAGACGCTGCAAAACCGGGGAGCCTTTGCAGAACAGATCAGCAACAGGCCTTGCCCAACGTCAGCTTAGACAGCCAGACGCTTGCGGCCTTTGGCGCGACGGGCGTTGATCACGGCACGACCGCCACGGGTTTTCATGCGAACCAGAAAGCCGTGGGTACGGGCGCGGCGAATCTTGGAAGGTTGGTAAGTGCGTTTCATTTTTGAAAATCCTCAGAGGGCTCATAGGCGATCTGCCCAGCCATGGTCAACACGCCATGGGCAAAATCGTTGTTCAGTTTTCTCCTGAAATGTTCAGGGAACCGCGGATTATCGCAAACTTTGGAGTCCGTACCAAACCGTTTGGTCAAGGCATGTTTTTTTGACCTTGCCTCGGGCTCCAGTTTCACGTTTACCCGGGGTGTGGATAAAGCTTTGATAAATTAGAATGAAAGACACAATAAGTTTAAAACTATCCACAGAAGCCGATTTCACAATGACCGAGGGACTCCACCCCATTCCAGCCAGCACAGATGCCGATGCCAACCCAGATTTATGGCAAACCTGTATTGACCAACTTGCCCAGGAAATGCCTGAGCAACAGTTCCAGACCTGGATCAAACCGCTGACCGCCCAAGTCGCCGACGACTTCTCCAAGGTCACCATTTTTGTTGCCAACCGCTTCAAACTCGACTGGATCCGGGCGCAGTACAGTGCCCGCCTGACCCAAATGATGGAGCGACTGACGGGACAGACCGTGAACGTGGAGTTAGCACTTGCTCCCAGGGAACCCGTTGCCAGAAGCCAGCCTGCACATAAGCTGATGCCCCTGCCGGTCAACGAAAGCACCGTGGCCGCACCTGATCACAACCTGCCTGAACCCTTGAAAAACCGGCTCAACACGGCACTCACCTTTGACACTCTGGTAGAAGGCAGCGCCAACCGCATGGCGCGCGCTGCGGCCATGCATGTGGCAGGCATGCCGGGCCATTTGTACAACCCGCTGTTCATCTACGGCGGAGTGGGTCTGGGCAAGACCCACCTGATGCACGCCGTGGGCAACCAGTTGATCGCCGACCGGCCTGGCTCCAAAGTTCTCTACATCCATGCGGAACAGTTTGTTACCGATGTGGTTAAGGCTTATCAACGCAAGGCGTTTGACGAATTCAAGGAGCGTTACCACTCGCTGGATTTGTTGTTGATTGATGACGTGCAATTTTTTGCCAACAAGGAACGCACACAAGAAGAATTTTTCAATGCATTTGAGGCGTTGCTGGCCAAAAAATCGCACATCGTGATGACCAGCGACACTTACCCCAAGGGTTTGGCCGACATTCATGAGCGGCTGGTGTCGCGTTTTGACTCCGGTTTGACGGTGGCCATTGAGCCACCTGAACTGGAAATGCGTGTCGCCATTCTGATCAACAAGGCGCAGGCAGAAGGTATCGTGATGCCCGAAGAAGTGGCGTTTTTTGTGGCCAAAAATGTGCGTTCCAACGTGCGTGAACTCGAAGGCGCCTTGCGCAAGATCCTGGCATATTCGCGCTTCAACCAGAAAGACATTTCCATTTTGCTGGCCCGCGAGGCCCTGCGCGACCTGCTGTCGATTCAAAACCGGCAAATCTCGGTGGAAAACATCCAGAAAACCGTGGCGGACTATTACAAAATCAAGATCGCCGACATGTATTCCAAAAAACGTCCGGCCAGCATTGCCCGCCCGCGCCAGATTGCGATGTACCTGGCCAAAGAACTCACCCAGAAAAGCCTGCCTGAAATCGGTGAACTGTTTGGAGGGCGCGACCACACCACGGTGCTGCATGCAGTGCGCAAAATTGGCGCCGAACGCCAGCAAATGACGGAACTCAACCAGCAATTGCACGTGCTTGAACAGACCCTGAAAGGCTGACACAAATGAGTGGGAAAATAGCGCTTTTTCCCCGACAACACCACGCCACGCGCGGGCAAACACTTTATAAATGACATAAGAGGATGACATGATTGTTCTTAAAGCCCCCCAAGACCAGGTGCTGTCGGTACTGCAGGCAGTCTCAGGAATTGTCGAGCGCCGCCACACCTTGCCGATTCTGGCCAATGTGCTGATGCGCAAAACCGGCACCTCGCTGCAACTGACCACCAGCGACCTTGAAATACAGATCCGCACCACGGCCGATCTGGGTGGCGATGCAGAAGACTTCACCACCACCGTGGGCGCCCGCAAGCTCATTGACATCCTGCGCACCATGCCCGGCGACCAAATCGTGTCGCTTGAATCCAGCGCCGCCAAACTGATCCTCAAGGGCGGCAAAAGCAAGTTCACGCTGCAAACCTTACCCGCAGAAGATTTCCCGCTGGTGCAAGAGTCTGCCAACTTTGGCCCGGTCTTCAGCGTGCCGCAAAAGACGCTCAAGGCCTTGTTGAGCCAGGTATCGTTCGCCATGGCAGTGCACGACATTCGGTACTACCTGAACGGCATTTTGTTTGTTGCTGAAGGTCAGCAACTTAGTCTGGTGTCAACAGATGGTCACCGCCTGGCCTTTGCATCGGCCACGCTGGATGTGGAAGTGCCGAAGCAGGAGGTGATCCTGCCGCGCAAGACCGTGCTCGAACTGCAACGCCTGCTGTCGGACAATGAGGGCGCCATTGACATGCAGTTTGCCAACAACCAGGCCAAATTCAGTTTTGGCGGCATGGAATTTGTCAGCAAGCTGGTGGAAGGCAAGTTCCCCGATTACAACCGTGTCATTCCGCGCAACCACAAAAACAGCATCATTCTGGGACGCGCCGCCTTGCTTTCCACCCTGCAACGCACCGCCATCCTGACCAGCGACAAATTCAAGGGCGTGCGACTGAACATCGACCCCGGCACCCTGCGTGTGGCGGCCAACAATGCCGAACAGGAAGAAGCCGTGGACGAACTTGACATCGACTACGGTGGTGACAGCATCGAGATCGGCTTCAACGTCACCTACCTGATCGACGCGCTGGCTAACATGAGCCAGGAAATGGTCAAGCTCGAACTCTCTGACGGCAACAGCTCGGCGCTGCTCACGATCCCTGACGACACCCAATTCAAATACGTGGTGATGCCGATGCGCATATAGCGCCTGAACCACCACCTACGCATTGCCCCAAACTTACCCAAAGCTCTCCATGACCGACGACAACAAGCCCGTTCCCACCCCTGAACACAGTGAGCCCAATGTTCACACTGGTGAAGGAACTGCTGACAGCTCCAACTTCCAGCCGACCATAGATGCACACCAGGAAGGTGCCTCAGAGGCGTATGGCGAAGGCTCGATTCAGATTCTGGAAGGCCTGGAGGCGGTGCGCAAGCGCCCCGGCATGTACATCGGCGACACCTCGGACGGTACCGGGCTACACCATCTGGTGTTTGAAGTGGTGGACAACTCGATTGACGAGTCGTTGGCCGGCCATTGCGACGACATTCTGGTCACCATCCACACCGACAATTCGGTGTCGGTGGTGGACAACGGCCGTGGCATTCCCACCGGCGTGAAGATGGACGACAAACATGAGCCCAAGCGCTCTGCGGCCGAAATTGCCCTGACCGAACTACACGCCGGTGGCAAATTCAACCAGAACAGCTACAAGGTGTCTGGCGGCCTGCACGGCGTGGGCGTGAGTTGTGTCAATGCCCTGAGCAAAATGCTGCGCCTGACCATCCGCCGCGACGGCAAAGTGCATGTGATGGAGTTCAGCAAGGGCTTTGTGCAAAACCGTCTGATTGAAACCGTGAACGGCGTCGACGTGTCGCCCATGCGGGTGATTGGCGAGACCGAAAAACGCGGCACCGAAGTGCACTTTTTGCCCGATCTTGAAATCTTCCAGACCAACACCGACTTTCACTACGAGATTTTGAGCAAACGCCTGCGCGAGCTCAGCTTTCTGAACAATGGTGTGCGCATCCGCCTGAACGACGAGCGCAGCGGCAAGGAAGACGACTTTTCTGGCGCCGGCGGTGTCAAAGGTTTTGTGAATTTCATCAACAAGGGCAAGACGGTGTTGAACCCCAACATCTTTCACGCGATGGGTGACCGCCAGAGCGACCAGAACACCAACATCGGTGTCGAGGTGGCAATGCAATGGAACAGCGGTTACAACGAACAGGTGCTGTGTTTCACCAACAACATTCCGCAGCGCGACGGTGGCACCCATCTGACCGGTCTGCGTGCAGCCATGACCCGCGTCATCAACAAATACATTGACGACACCGAGATCGCCAAAAAAGCCAAGGTGGAGGTGACTGGCGACGACATGCGTGAAGGCCTGTGCTGCGTGTTGAGCGTCAAGGTGCCCGAGCCCAAGTTTTCCAGCCAGACCAAGGACAAACTGGTGTCGTCGGAAGTGCGTGGCCCGGTCGAAGACATCGTCAGCAGGCTGTTGTATGACTACCTGCAGGAGCGCCCGGCAGATGCCAAGATCATCGTCGGCAAGATCATTGAAGCCGCCCGAGCCCGCGAAGCCGCCCGCAAAGCGCGCGATATGACCCGACGCAAAGGTGTGCTGGACGGCATGGGCCTGCCCGGCAAACTGGCCGATTGCCAGGAAAAAGACCCGGCGCTGTGCGAGATTTACATCGTCGAGGGCGACTCCGCCGGTGGCTCTGCCAAGCAGGTCCGAGACCGCAAGTTCCAGGCGATTCTGCCGCTGCGCGGCAAAATTTTGAATGTGGAAAAAGCGCGCTACGAGAAGCTGCTCACCAGCAACGAAATCCTGACACTTATCACCGCTTTGGGCACCGGCATCGGCAAGGCCGGCGGCACCACCGGCAACGACGACTTCGACGTGGCCAAGCTGCGCTACCACCGCATCATCATCAT
>Ga0136636_10000427_pt1 | contig 21040 bp, 14 predicted proteins | sample AntDrymUQ8522106_2_FD_104653 | JGI IMG/M metagenome (GOLD analysis project Ga0136636, IMG submission 104653) | Polar desert sand microbial communities from Dry Valleys, Antarctica - metaG UQ852 (21.06) | ecosystem: Environmental > Terrestrial > Soil > Desert | place: Antarctica: Dry Valley... | reverse complement strand
TGGTGAATACTCTTTTCAGCAAAACGACCGGTTACATTATTTAATTGAATAAACAGTTCATCGCTAAAAAACGGGGAAATCGGTGCCATAAGCCTTACAAGTGTTTCGATACACTCATACAAAGTTTGATAGGCAGCCAGTTTATCAGGCCCCATTTCATTGCGCCAAAACCGCCGGCGGCAAAGCCTTACATACCAATTGCTCAGGTGTTCATCCAAAAAAACTTCCATTAAACGACCGGCTTGTGTAGGCTCATAGTCATCCATGGCGAGTGTCACTTTTTTTACCAGGGTATGCAGGCTACTTAAAATCCATCGGTCTATTTCGGGCCGATCTGCCATCGGAATGGCAGCTTCTTTAAATGCAAATCCATCAATATTCGCATACAGGGCAAAAAACTGATAAGTATTATACAGGGTACCAAAAAACTTACGTTGTACTTCTTCAATCCCTTTGAGATCAAATTTCAGGTTATCCCAGGGGCTTGCATTGGTCATCAGATACCACCGTGTAGCATCGGCGCCATAGGTTTCAATTGTTTTAAACGGATCAACCACATTGCCAAGCCGTTTACTCATTTTGTTACCATTTTTATCCAATACCAAACCATTGCTTACCACTGTTTTGTAGGCAAGCCCTCCGGTTGGATGGGGCAGCGAAAGTCCATCTTCTTCTAATGCCGCGTCAATATCTTCTTTTATAAGCGACCCTATGGCATGCAATGTATAAAACCAACCACGGGTTTGATCAACTCCTTCTGCAATAAAATCAGCCGGATAATTGCGGGCAAAAATCTCTTTGTTTTCAAAAGGAAAATGCCATTGGGCATAAGGCATGGCGCCGCTGTCAAACCAAACATCAATCAAATCGGGAACCCGCTTTAGCACCTGCCCGTTGGTGCCGCACAGCCATATTGAGTCCACCTGTGGTTTGTGCAAATCGGTTATTTCTTTAATGGGGCTATCCGGGTGAATTTTTGAACGCAATTCCTCCATAGAACCAATACAAACAAATTCTGTTTCATCTTCACTGCGCCAGATGGGTAATGGCGTTCCCCAAAAACGGCTACGGCTCAGATTCCAATCCACCATATTCTCCAGCCAGTTACCAAATCGCCCGATGCCAGTACTGGCAGGCTTCCATTGAATGGTTTTATTAAGTTCCACCATCCGGTCTTTCAGCGCGGTTGTTTTTATAAACCAGGCATCAAGCGGATAGTACAAAATAGGTTTATCAGTACGCCAGCAATGGGGATAATTGTGTTCGTATTTTTCAACCTTAAAGGCTCTGTTTTCCTTTTTCAGTTTTACGCAGATGTCCACATTAACATCCACGTAATCAGGATCATCCTTATAATTTTTTACAAACCGGTTGCTGAATTCTCCCAAACCGTCGAGAAACTTGCCCTCACGATCCACCATAGTAAGAATACCGATACCATATTTTTTGCCCACCTTATAGTCATCGGCGCCAAAGGCAGGCGCAATATGCACAATGCCTGTACCATCCTCAGTGGTAACAAAATCTCCCAGCATTACCCTCCAAGGGTCTGCGTCAGGTGTAAGATCGTGCACCCCTACCAGCGAATTAGCCTCAAAAGGAAGCAATTGCTCGTAACGAATATTTTCGAGGTCTGCTCCGTTCAATACCTGAATAGTTTTCCATGGAATGACTTTTTGGGAACCGTCGTATCCTTCAAAATCCCCTTTTTCCCCTTCGGCTTTCAGATATTTAGAAACGAGATCTGTGGCTAAAACCACATTTACGGGCAAATGCGTGTAGGGGTTAAATGTACTTACAAGTGAATAGGAAACCTGCGCTCCTACTGCCAATCCCAGATTGCTCGGCAGTGTCCAGGGGGTGGTAGTCCAGGCCATCAAAAACACTTCTGCTCCATGAACAGCATGGTGTAAGAACCGACTTTGCTCATCTTGCAATACCCTAAACATAACCGTTGCGCTGGTATCCTTTACATCTTTGTAGGTACCCGGCTGATTTAGTTCGTGAGAGCTCAAACCAGTACCAGCCGCTGGACTATAGGGCTGAATACTCACACTTTGGTATAGCAAACCCCGATCATACATTTTTTTCAGCAACCACCAAAGTGATTCAATGTACTCATTTTTAAAGGTAATATAGGGGTCGTTCAGGTCCACCCAATATCCCATTTTACGGGTCAGGTCGTCCCATTTATCTTTAAAGCGCAGTACCGCTTCCCGGCACTTAGCGTTATATTCTTCTACCGTGATTTTTACCCCGATATCTTCTTTGGTTATACCTAATTCCTTTTCTACACCGAGTTCAATAGGCAATCCATGGGTATCCCATCCTCCTTTTCGGTTTACCTGAAAACCTTGCATAGTTTTATAGCGACACACGAGATCCTTTAAAGTACGGCTGATAACATGGTGGATACCCGGCATGCCATTGGCGCTAGGTGGCCCTTCGTAAAAAACAAAAGGTTTTGCCCCATTGCGCAAACGAACACTTTGCTCAAAAGCCGTCATTTTGTCCCATACAGCCAGCATTTCCTGCTCCATGGCCGGCAGGTTAAGTTTAGTATATTCGTGGTACCTTGTACTCATTTTGAATCAGTTATACAAAAAATCTCTTTTAAAACCCCTTTTAAAGTGTGCAAAGGTAGAAAAATATTTCCGCGCTGCCTTCACAATTACTTTGTGCCATTTTAAAGCATTTTAAAAGGCTTGTTGTGGGTTTGGGTGGCCCTACCGGCGGCACCGGTTCAAGTCTTCGGCGGTATTGGTGTGAGTCTCTCGCACCGGGAATGCAAAACAAGCCTAATCCGCGGTGGCATTTATTCGAGGGTATTCAGTTCCGAGAGTATCGCATTAGTGCGTTAGTAATCATTTACTTGCTGGTTATATCATAATCTAAATATTTTTTATTTTTGAATTATGTTCAGGCAATTACTCAACCATAAAATAGGCACACTGATTGCCCACATTGCTGGTGAAATTGAGGATTTAAGTATGACCAAACTGCTAAAACTCCTGTACCTGATAGACGAGACGGCCTTTGCCAGAACCGGGGCGCCCATTACCTGTTGTGATTATAGATTTGGAAAATGGGGCCTGTAGCGGAAGAATTTTACAATGAACTTCGATATGCACAAAACATTGCCTTTCAAGGAGAAGCACTTAATATTGATACCTATATATGTGCCATTCCCAACGCAACAGTGCACTAGTGTAAGCCTCACTCTTACTGGAACCTAAATTACCTTAGTCATCAAAACGTATCGTTGAAATGGTTGAATATCCTAAATTAGTCCATTCCGTTTTTGTTGATTTACCTCCTATTGTACCCTGCTTCACAGTTCATTGGCTACAAAATTGCCTTTAAAATGCTTTCTTTGCATTTTCCGAAAAATAACCATGCAAATAGAAGTACTGAAATCGAAAATTCACCGGGTGGTAGTCACTTACGCCAACCTGCACTATGTGGGTAGCTGTACCATAGCAGAGGACATCATGGAAGCTGCCAATATGATTGAAAATGAAAAAATCACTATTGTAAATGTCAACAACGGGGAGAGACTGGAAACATATATTATAAAAGGAGAACGAGGAACCGGAGTAATCAGCGTGAATGGTCCGGCTGCAAGATTGGTGCAACCTGGCGATATTATCATTATTTTCAGCTATGCGCTGATGGACTTTGAAAAAGCGAAAATATTTCAACCAACTGTTATTTTTCCCAAAGAAGGCAATAAATTATAACATGTTTAAACGGGGTTCCGACGAGTTTGTGTATTTTGCAAGCGCATGAAAAAACACCTTGTCTCCATCCTGCAATACCTGTTTTTTCTTGGTCTTGGTATTGGACTTATCTGGTACAGCAGCAAAGATTTAAGTTCCCAACAAGTGGAGCAAATGAAGAATTCCTTTGCACAAACCAAATTTTTGTACATTTTACCGGTAATTTTTGCTTTACTGTTATCACATTTCAGCCGCACCTTGCGTTGGATATTGCTCATGAAACCTTTGGGATTCAACCCTGGTATTACCAATACTTACCTTACTGTACTGATTGGTTACTTTTTTAACCTACTTATGCCCCGGTTGGGCGAAGTAATGAAATGTACCCTGCTGGCTAAATATGAAAAAATTCCCACCGACAAATTAATTGGCACTATTGTTGCGGAGAGAGCTGTTGATGTTGTTTGTCTGCTAGTGGTGGTACTTATTATGATTATAACGCAGTTTAGCCTGCTGGGAGAAACCACCCTGATTGCTTTAAAAAATTTGATTGCCGGTGCAAGCTGGATAAAACTTGTACTGTACCTATTATTAATTACTGTGCTACTTTTTGGAATACGCTGGTATTTTGCAAAAAACAAACGGAATAAAATAGTTTTGATTATTCGTAAATTCAACCGGGGTATCGGACAGGGTTTAATGAGCATTCGCAGCATTCATAAACCAGGTCCTTTTATTTTTCATACTTTTTCTATTTGGTTTCTGTACCTGCTCTCCATTTATTTAGGCTTTAAAGCTTTCCCGGAAGTTGCCCATCTTGATTTCAATCCTTCCATTAGTGTTCTTGTATTTGGAAGTATTGGCATGATGGCCACACAGGGAGGAATTGGAGCCTATCAGTTTGCTATTCAAAAAACACTATTACTTTATGGTATTTCCGCCGTATCCGGATTGGCTTTTGGATGGGTTATCTGGGGTGCACAAACTGCTATTGTTTTATTAGCTGGTATTGTATCACTACTGGTTCTTCCCTTTTTAAACAGAAATAAAAATGCGTAGTACGGCAGCCATACCGGCAAAAATAATGACGTGGGAACAGTTGAAAAGACAGATAATGGCCTGGCGTGTACTAGGCGATAGTGTCAGTTTTACTAATGGGGTATTCGACATACTGCATGAAGGCCATATTTTTTCGCTAAGTCAGGCGGCAGCCGAAGGAGATCGTTTGATTGTAGCAATCAATAGTGATGAAAGTGTAAAAAGATTAAAGGGTTCTACCCGGCCAATCAATCCTGAGAAAAGCCGGGCTTTGCTTATGGCATCTCTTGTAATGGTGGATGCAGTTGTTATTTTTCAACAAGACAGCCCACTCGAACTGGTAAAGCATATTTTACCCGATGTAATGGTAAAAGGCGGAGACTACACCCCCGAATTGGTTGCAGGAGCCAAGGAAGTGATAGCTAACGGAGGGCGTGTGGTTATCAATCCACTAATAGAGGGGATCAGCACCACACAAATTATTGCATCTATACAAAAACAGAATTAAATTTTTTAAAATAACAGATTGCTCCTACTTTAGTAACTTACTCAACAAAAAAATATTAAATGAAAACCGTTATGACCCATAAAAATAATATTATTCCACGGGATATAAGCTGGCTTGCTTTTAATGCCCGTGTTCTACAGGAAGCCAATGATACTTCTGTACCGCTCAGGGAAAGAATCCGGTTTTTGGGAATTCATTCTAACAATCAGGATGAATTTTTCCGGGTTCGGGTAGCTACTCTTAAAAGAATGCTTGAAGTGATGAAAAAAGGTACCAAAGCAGCCATGCACCTTGAAGACTCACCGGAAAAAATTCTTGAAGAAATTCAACGAATTGTTTTACAGCAGCAAAATGAATTTGGGAGAATTTGGGAGGATATAAAAAAGGAATTGAAAAAGGAACGGATAAATTTGTTGAAGGAAACAGAGTTGTCCGATGAGCAGCAAAAGTTTATTGAAAAATACTATGACGATGAAGTAAGTTCCAATGTGATTCCCCTAATGATTGAGGGGATTACCGAAATGCCTTACCTGCGCGATAAATCAGTTTACCTGGGAGTGGTAATGCGTAAAAAAGATACTGCTTATCATCAAAAGTATGCACTAATAGAAGTTCCGGCAAAAGCGGTAGGTCGTTTTGTAACCCTGCCTTCCAAAGCAGGAGATAAAGATTTGATGTTGCTTGAGGATGTTATCCGTTTTAATCTACCCCATATTTTTTCTTTTTTTGGTTACGATGATTACAGTGCGCATTTATTTAAAGTAACCAAGGATGCCGAGTTCGATATTGATAATGATATTGCAACATCATTAGCCCAAAAAATTGAAAAGGGGCTAAAAAAGAGAAGAGAAGGCAAACCGGTTCGTTTTATTTACGATAAGGAAATGGATGCAGGGTTGCTCGAATACCTGATTCGCAGGTTGAGTCTTACAAGACGAGATAATATTATTCCCGGCGGACGCATACACAATTTCAGGCATTTCATGGATTTTCCTGATGTATTCAAAAGCAACAATACCCGTAAACCATCCTTTTTGCATCCTGCTTTTGACGATGGTAAACGGGTGACAGATACCATCCTTGAACAGGATGTGATGCTTAGTTTTCCCTACCATTCCTTTTCGCCTGTAATTGATCTGCTCCGCGAATCGGCCATGGACCCCGATGTAAAAGAAATTAAAATTACCGCTTACCGGCTTGCCTCCAACTCAAAGGTGGCCAATGCTTTGATTAATGCAGTACGCAATGGCAAAAAGGTTACGGTAATGCTTGAAATAAGGGCTCGATTTGATGAAGAAGCCAATCTGCAATGGAAAGAAGTATTGGAACAGGAAGGTGTAAAAGTATTAATAGGTGCTCCGAATCTTAAAATTCATGCTAAGGTTTGTCTCATAAAAAAAATAAAAAATAGAAAGACCATACAGTACGGCTTTATGAGTACCGGTAATTTACATGAAAAAACAGCCCGTGTTTATGGAGACAATTGTATTTTAACAAGCAACCGCGCTATTATGGCCGATATCAACCGGATTTTCAAATTCCTTGAGAACCCATCGGCCGGTATGGAGCCGCTTCGCCAATGCAAATCGCTTTGGGTATGCCCTACCGGTATGCGCAAACACATAATGGCAGGTATAAACCGCGAAATAGCGAATGCACAGGCAGGATTGCAAGCCATGATTATTGTAAAAGTAAATAGCCTTAGCGATGCGTTGATGATCAATCAGTTGTACAGGGCTATAAAGGCAGGGGTAGAAGTTAAATTAATTGTAAGAGGAATTTTTTGTGCCGTTTTCGAAAAAATAAAAACTAAAACAAAACCGGTTGCCATTAGTATTGTAGATGAATATCTCGAACATTCCAGAGTAATGGTATTTTTTAATAATGGTGAGCTTGATACCTATATTTCCTCTGCCGATTGGATGGTACGTAACCTTGATCACCGGGTTGAAGCTGCTTGTCCCATTTTAGACCCTAAAATTAAAGAGGAGCTTCTTGACATTTTAAATATTCAATTATCTGACAATGAAAAAGCCAGAGTGCTGGATGCCTCTCTACGTAATGAATATGTAAGAAGGAGTGGCCGGAAAAAAATTAAATCGCAAATTGAAATATACCGTTATTTAGCCCGAAAAAAAATGGCATCTCCCATGCATGAACGCTTTAGCGATGTTGAAGCCATTGGAAAAGTATAAAAAACAAAAGACACAAGGATAAAATATAAGGTTAACCGGGTTATTTTTCTTTTTTTTGCCAAATGCGTTTAGCTGCAATTGATATAGGGAGCAATGCTGCCCGCCTGCTGATTAGCCAGATTTTGAAAGATGCTGATGGCCAGCCTGTTTTTAGTAAACTGCATTTATGCAGAGTACCACTGCGTTTGGGTATTGATGTATTTAGCGAAGGGGTTATATCAAAAGCAAGAATGGGCATGGTACTGCAAACCATGAAAGCATATAAACACCTTATGAATGCCTATCAGGTGGACCATCTCATAGCCTGTGCTACGAGCGCTATGAGAGATGCCAAAAATGCACAGGAAATTCTGCGAAAAATTAAAATGGAAACCGGAATAGATATAAAGGTGATCTCAGGTTCCGATGAAGCTGCTTATATCTATGAAAACCATACAGCGGAACACATGGATAAAAATGGAGACTTCCTGTATATTGATGTAGGGGGCGGCAGTACTGAGTTAACCTACTTTAGCAGGGGAAAACTCACATATAAACACAGTTTTAATATTGGAACCATCAGGCTTTTAAAAGAACAGATAACAGAAGATGACTGGGAGGAAATGAAAACTGCTATTAAGAAAAACCTAAAGACTAACACCAATATTATAACCATTGGGAGTGGTGGCAATATCAACAAAATATTTTCGCTTTCTAAAAGAAAAGATGGAAAATCGCTTTCTTTAGATACCCTACGGGACTATTATCGGGAATTCAGCAGCTTCTCGATGGATGAAAGAATGATTCGCTATAATATGCGTGAAGACCGCGCAGATGTTATCATTCCGGCATTACAAATTTACATCAATGCCATGCGCTGGGCCGAATCATCAGAAATATATGTTCCAAAAATTGGACTTGCAGACGGCCTGATCCAACATTTATATGCCCAATTAAACCCATCGTGATTATTTTTTGTAATCCCCATACTTTTAACCAATATGAATTTATCACAGGATGCCTTACTTGAAGGACAGGTATTACTCCTTAATAAACCCCTTTATTGGACCTCTTTTGATGTAATTGGCCGGCTACGCAAAGCTTTTAAAATTAAAAAAATAGGTCATGCAGGCACGTTGGATCCTTTGGCAACCGGACTGCTCATTGTTTGCACAGGTAAGTTTACCAAACGTATTAACGATTACATGGGAATGGAAAAAGAATATACAGGCACCATTACCCTTGGTACCACTACCCCCACCTTTGACCTGGAAAGCAAACCAGAAAACCCACTACCCTTTACCCAACTAAGCAACGGAGAAATTCATTCGGCAACCGCCGCTTTTACCGGAACTATTTTGCAGGTTCCCCCTGCCCATTCCGCTATAAAAATGGGCGGTAAAAGAGTATATGAACTGGCAAGAAGCGGACAAGAAGTAAAAATGCAACCCCGGCAAGTAACAATATCTACATTTGAAATTACTGGTATTCGGCTCCCAGAGGTTGATTTCAAGGTAATCTGTACCACTGGTACTTATATCCGCAGCCTTGCCAATGATTTTGGCGCTGCATTGGGTTGCGGCGGACATCTGTCTGCTTTGTGTCGTACACGGATTGGTAGCTACCTTGTTTCGGATGCCGAATCCCCTGAATCAATTGCAGCAAAGGTAGTTTTACCGGAGAAGGAGAAATAAAATCACAGTAACGAAAGCGCAAAGGATTCTGTGGGGAAATTGGTACACAAGTTGTTAAACACTACCAATGAGGACAGTGCTATTCTAAACTTTTGTATAATCATGAAATATAAAAATAATACCTTAGCAAAACAAACGACCACATCAAAATACCCAGTAAAAAAATCAGACTTTTAAATCACCTTGCAAAATAACAATCAATGAAAATATATGTAAAAAATATGGCTTGCGAAAGTTGCAAGGTTTTTGTTAAAGATGCATTGAAAGAACTTGACATCTTAACAGTAAAAATAGAATTAGGGGAAATAGAAACAAAGGAAGATGTTTCTGATGACGAAAAGTTGAAACTGAATAGTAAAATCAAAAAAGTTGGATTAGAGTTGTTAGAAAAAAAACAAGGGGTATTAATAGAAAAGATCAGAAAAGTCATCATAGATTATGTGTACAAATCAGATGAGAAACCAAATATTAAGTTCTCCATTTTACTTAGCAAAGAATTAAATCACAGTTATACATACTTAGCTAATTTCTTTTCGGAAGTTGAAGCAAGCACCATAGAACAATACATAATTGCCTTAAAAATTGAACGGATAAAGGAGCTGATAATATTTGGAGAACATACTTTATCGGAAATTGCATATATACTACATTACAGCAGTGTTGCACATTTATCATCGCAGTTCAAAAAAATTACAGGGTTGACTCCATCACATTTTAAAGCATTAAAAGAAAAAAGAAGAATTACCATTCAAAATATTTAAATCTTTTGATGGTCAACGTGAAATAAAAAGGGAGAGAATGGATAACAACCTGTTGAGCAACCGTAGTGTAATTGTGTATCAAAGGAACAACCTTGCTAATTGTAACAAAGTTTGCAATATGATGGCTCTATTCTTCTATGAAAATTATCCTTAACTAACAGGAAGCCGTGTGCTGCATAAAGCTATCAACCAATTCCATTCAAATACCCTAAAATGAATGTAGAAAAACAAAGGGTCGCCTAAATCCGCTAACTTTTTTTCTACTAAAACAATCTTACAAACTTTAGCGAACCTTATTACTAAAAAAATCTTACTTGTGCGCTAAGTTGAAAAACACAGAGGCTTTATGGGAAATTTGAATGATTACAGGCAAAATCATGCAAATAAAAGACCGGTTCTAAACTTGAACCGGTCTTTAAGATTATCGTTTATCATTGGAAAAGGTTACACTAACATGGTAACCGGATTTTCCAGATAGGCTTTTAATGTTTGCAGGAAAGACGCACCAACTGCGCCATCTACACTGCGGTGATCACAACTGAGGGTGAGCTTCATGATGTTACGTACATCAAAATCCCCTTTGGTTGTCCGATAAACTTCTTCCTTTATTTTACCAACAGCCAATATACAACTGTCGGGAGGATTGATAATCGCTGTAAATTCATCTATATCCATCATTCCAAGATTACTGATGGTAAAAGTGTTGCCGGAAAATTCATTCGGCTGTAGTTTTTTACTTTTAGCTTTTCCACCAAGTTCTTTGGCATCGGCACTGATTTGACTGAGCGTTTTTTGATCGGCAAAACGAATAACCGGCACAATAAGACCATCCGGAATAGCAACTGCCATACCAATATGCACATGGTCATAAGTACGAATGAAATCACCCATCCAACTGCTGTTGACTGCCGGATGTTTGCGCAATGCCATAGCAGAGGCTTTTATCATCATATCGTTAAAGCTGATCTTCACCGGACTTATTTCATTCATCTGCACCCTTGCTGCCATCGCATTGTCCATCACCACTTCCATTTTCAGATAAAAATGTGGCGCTGAAAATTTGCTTTCACCCAAACGTTTGGCAATAATATTGCGCATTTGGCTGTTGCTGTGATCTACGGAACCTTCGCCAACGCCACCTGGTACAAAAGGTGCCACTTTTACCGCAGGAGCTTCTTCTTTTTTGATAACCGGGGCAACCTCTTTGGCTGGCTGCGCCGCTTTTGCAGATACTTCAACTGGTATATACTGTTCAATGTCTGTTTTTACAATCCGACCATTGTCTCCTGAGCCTTTTACATATTTTAGTTCAATGCCTTTTTCTTCAGCCAGTTTTTTGGCGAGTGGACTTGCAAAAATCCTTCCGGTATTCACTACTTCCTGCTCTGTAACTGGTGCTGATGGAACAGGCTTCGATGGTTCTGATTGCTTTTCTTTGATTTCGGTTTCCGTTTCGGGTGCTGATTCATTCTGTTGACCACCTCCTGACTTGGCTGCAGCTACAATTTCATCAATAGCAAAATCTTTGGCTGCTATAATGGCCAACAAATCGTTGACCTGTATTTTTTCGCCAGCAACCGCTCCCTGAAAAAGCAGGAATCCGTCTTTATAGCTTTCCAGTTCCATGGTAGCTTTATCGGTTTCAATCTCGGCAAGTACATCGCCCTTGCTTACTTTGTCACCTGTATTTTTTTGCCAGCTTGCTATAACCCCTTCGGTCATGGTATCGCTTAGGCGAGGCATCAGAACCACTTCATCCATTTTTGAAAGGTCAAGACTTGCTTTCTTTTCCTTTTTTGGTTCATTTGTTTCAACTGATGCGACTTCTTTTGTGTCTGTAGTATCTGCTTCTTTGTCATTGGAAGTATTGCCATTGGTTTCGCCGGCAAGCAAGGAGGATATATCTTCCCCTTTTTCGCCGAGGATGGCTAATAAGTCATCCACCTGAAGTTTCCCACCTGCCTGCACCCCCTGATGCAACAGAACCCCATCTTTGTAACTGTCCAATTCCATAGTGGCCTTATCTGTCTCCACTTCAGCAAGCAGGTCGCCTTTTTTAACGGAATCGCCTACCTGCTTATTCCAGCTTGCAATGACGCCTTCTGTCATAGTATCACTCAAACGGGGCATTTTTATTACTTCAGCCATTAGATATTTCTTTTTTGGTTGTGCGAAATTCGGTAACTATCCTCAAATTACCATATCAGATTGCAAATGAATCGAAAACAACCATCATTTAACCTGTTTGTAACCTTCAATATCCCAAATCAAGGTTTAATTTTTCTTTTAAATCCAATAATGCAGGATACTCTGCTACCATTTTTTTGAATCGCTCGGCACTGCTTAAGTATTTTGGTTCAATTTCTTTTTTCAAATCATCTTCATTTTCAACCACTTCAAAACCAAGGGTAATCTCAGCATTATTGCAATACTCTTTTAGAGCAGTCAATAAATCAGAAGCTTCCGCCTCCATAAAGCGCTGGCTAATCTTGGTATTACTCAGCACCCATATCAGATTTCCCTCAATTTTAAACTTTGCCATTTGCAGGCTGGTTACCGTAGTTCGTTTGCTGTCCAGTAGTTTCAGCGCCTCTATATGATTGTCCCAAATGGTTTGTACGATTTGTGTATCTGGAGTTAATACCGGCTTTTCTTCAACAAACAAATCTCCTTGGGCAATTTTCTCCTTTTTCAGGTTGTCGAGCAATGATTTTTTACCTGGTAAAGAAGGAGGAGAAGAGGGACTGTATTTTGCAACAGGTTGAGGCGGTGCAGCATTTATTCCGCTATCCTTTGCAGACACCTTGCTACTGGCAGGCTGATCTTGCTCTTTTCCTTTTTTAGCTACAGGCGACTTTTCGTTGGGCTGAGGTAAATCGGACTTATGAATGGTTAAGGATGCACCGCTGGGTTTGGTAATTGTTTTCAGCAGCAATGGTTCTACTGGCTTTTCTCTCACCCCTACAGGCATATCCAAACGTCTTTTTTGCTGAACCTTACCCTCTCCATTCACAACTAAATCAATAGCTTGTTGCAAATAGCAGAGTTTAATCAAAGCCATTTCCACATGTAGTCTGCGGTTTCGCGCTATCCTGTAGCTAAGTTCAGCTTCACTCAAAACCTGCAATGCGGAAACAAGGTAACTAACTGAAATCCTGGAAGCCATTTCTACATAACGATCTGCCATTCCTTCCAGCACATCTAATAGTGCCGCAGCCTTTTTATCTTTGGAAATTAATAGATTGCGCATTACCTCGGCAAAGCCATTCAAAACAATATCTCCTTCAAATCCCCGGGCATTGATGGCATCGTAAGTGAGCAAAGCCCCACCAATATCCTGCTTTATTAAAGACTCCAACATGTTAAAATATTGGTCTTCATCCAGCAAATTCAAGTGCTCTACCGTATTTTGATAGGATAATTTACCCCCCGTGAAGCTTACAATTTTATCCAATAAACTTAAAGCATCCCGCATACAGCCTTCGCTTTTTTGAGCTATAATCTGTAAGGCTGACTTTTCGGCTTCTATTTCTTCAAGTTCAATTATCTCTTGTAAATGATCTACGGTATCAGCATTGGTGATTCTTTTAAAATCAAAAATCTGACACCTGCTCAGGATGGTAGGAAGAATCTTATGTTTTTCGGTGGTGGCCAATATAAACTTGGCATGGGCTGGCGGTTCTTCCAGTGTTTTCAAAAAAGCGTTAAAGGCATTGGTGGTTAGCATGTGTACCTCATCCACAATATATATTTTGTATTTACCATATTGTGGCGCAAACCGCACCTGAGTTACAAGATCACGGATATCATCTACGCTATTATTACTGGCGGCATCAAGCTCATGAATATTGAGCGAACTGCCTCTGTTGAAGGAAACGCAACTGGGACAAGTATTACAGGCTTCCCCGTCGGGCTGCAAATTTTCGCAGTTGATGGTTTTTGCCAATATACGGGCACAGGTGGTTTTGCCCACACCCCGGGGACCGCAAAATAAAAATGCATGTGCCAGCGTGTTGTTGGCGATGGCGTTCTTTAAGGTTGTGGTAATATGCTTTTGACCGATAACGGTACTAAAATTTTGTGGCCGGTATTTCCTTGCAGATACAATAAACTTTTCCATGGAGCATCAAATGTAATCACTCCAAGGCAAAAATAAATACCGCTGCGGGCATAAAAGTTACCCACCTTGCTGAGTGGCTGCCTGTATGGCCGTAAGTGCAATGGTATAAACAATATCATCTACCATTGCACCACGGCTTAAATCATTTACCGGACGACGTAATCCCTGCAACATGGGCCCGACACTTACCACACCGGCACTTCTTTGTACAGCTTTGTAGGTAGTGTTGCCGGTATTAAGATCGGGGAAAATAAAAACATTGGCCTTTCCCGCAACCGCGCTGTCTGGAGATTTTTGCCTGCCTACACTTTCAACAGAGGCCGCATCATACTGCAGTGGACCATCAATAAGCAGGTCTGGTCTTTTGACCCGGGCAATCCGCGTTGCTTCTGCCACTTTTTCCACATCGGCTCCCATGCCACTACTACCCGTACTGTAACTTATCATGGCAACTTTAGGATTAATACCAAATGCTTTTGCAGAGTCGGCGCTTTGTATAGCAATATCAGCCAATTGCTCAGCGGAAGGATCTGGATTTACGGCACAATCTCCATAAACATATACCTGATCGGGCATCAGCATAAAGAATACCGAAGAAACAATAGAGGCGCCCGGAGCTGTTTTTATCAATTGCATGGCTGGGCGTATGGTATTAGCAGTGGTATGAACGGCACCACTCACCAACCCGTCCACCTCATTCAGCATAATCATCATGGTTCCCATTACAACCGTATCTTCCAATTGCTGTTCGGCCTGTGGCGCAGTCAATCCTTTATGCTTTCGCAATTCCACCATGGGCAATACATACCGATGCCGGATTTCATCAGGATTTAGTATTTCAATATCAAAAGGCAACTCAATGCCCTGCGCCTCTGCTACTTCTTCTATAGTAGTTCTATTTCCAAGCAATACACAGCGGGCAATACCCTTTTGGTGACAAATAGTAGCAGCCCGTATGGTGCGGGGTTCTTCACCTTCGGGTAAAACAATTCTTTTATTGGCAGCCCTTGCGGCCTCCATTAATTTGTGCCGGAACGCAGCCGGAGGCATCCTTCCTTCCGAAGGTTCCCCCAATTTTATCTGAAGAATATCTGCTGCAAGGTGATCTGCAACAAAATCAACCAGTTTAGTAGCTCTTTCTATATCATCTGCAGGGATGTGGATATCCATTTTACCCAGATTAGTGACAGTAGCATAAGTATTGGTTTCAACCAACAATACCGGAATTTTCTTTAACAGTGCGGGGGCGCACAATTTGCGTATAACCGGTTTGGGCTCAAAGCCGCTGGTGAGTAATAGTCCGGCTATAGGAGTGCCCCGCATTACTGCCATACTGGTAGCAATCAATACATCATCCCGGTCACCGGCAGTAATAATTAAAGCACCGGGCTGCAATCTTTCTATCACATATTCTATACTGCGGGTCGCTACCATTATATCCTGCACCCTTGCTGTTTCCAGGTTACCATGAAAAAGAATGGTAGCTTTCAGGTGGTGAGCCACATCCAGCATTCTTGGTGCCGATAGCGATGGTTCCATGGGCGTAGCACCAATAAAGGGCAGTTTGCCGCTATGTACTATCTTAGAGTTTAGCGAGATCAAACGATGTAAAGCGCTCACATCCGTATTGGCGGGAACCTTAGTAAGAACATATCCTACAAAGGAAACTTTTTCCTGTCCGCCAAACTGCTGAACAGTTATTTCAATTTGCTCGGCAATATTAACCGCATCAATGGTTTCGGCTGCCACCACCAATATAATATCGGCTTGCAGATTACGGGCGATTTCGCCATTAAGCGCCGACAACAGGGGCCGCATTGGATCGTGGGCAAGGCCTTCCACCACCAGCAGATCAGTATCTGGCTCGGCCAGTTTTTTAAGCCCTACTACCTCTTCCATCAATTGTTCTTTTTGGCCATGGCTCATCAGGTATTCCACCCTATCCAGCGAAATGGGTTTGGGTACCCTCAGGTTGAATAAAGCTTTGGCAAAAATAGAAGAGCGCTCCCCTTCTTCACCGGGATAATTATCCGCTATGGGTTTTAAAAATCCAGCCCGCATTCTGTTACGCTCCAGTGTACGCACAGTTCCCAGCGATACCGAAGTAAGCGCTGCGTTCATCCCCACGGGTGCGAGATAATAGGTTCTCATATTATTTATTTTTTTAAGACCTCTAGGGTCTGCGAAACGATCATGGCCTCTTCATTGGTATTTACCACCATGGCCACCGGGGTTTCAGGCAGGGTAATCACCCCACCCTTCCCTTTTACAGCTTCAAGATTTGCTTGCTCATCTGTTTTATATCCAAAAAGTGCCAGCCTTTTCAATACTTTAGCTCTTACCACAAAGGCATTTTCTCCAATGCCGCCCGTAAATATAAGCGCATCGAGCCGGGGCAGCGATACGGCTAAACTACCAATGGCACGGGCTAATCTAAAAACAAATACCTCAATTGCAACGGCTGCGCCTTTATGTCCTGATTCGGCGGCTTGTGTCAACTCCCGCATATCATTACTTAGTTCCGACAAACCTAGCAGCCCACTTTTTTTATTTAAATGATTGATTACCTCTTCGGGGTGGATACCCAATGTTTTTGCAATATAAGTAGGTAGCCCGGGATCAATATCGCCACTTCGGGTACCCATTACAATACCTTCTAAGGGCGTAAAACCCATCGTAGTATCCACACTCATCCCGTTGAGGACAGCCGTTGCACTTGCGCCATTGCCAAGATGAGCACTGATAAAAGCACTATCATTAAGTGGCAGATCCAGCATTTTTGCTGCTTGCCGGGTTACATACTGATGGCTTGTTCCATGAAAACCATAACGACGTACCCCAAGATTGCGGTACCAGTCCATAGGTACTGCATATAAATAAGCTTCGGGTGGAATAGTTTGGTGAAAGGCCGTATCAAACACCGCTACTTGTGGCAGGTGCGGCGCAACGGCCATTACCCCGCGAATGCCAATAAGATTGGCTGGATTATGCAAGGGAGCAAATGGAATGCAAGCCTCAATAGCATCCAAAACTTTTTCCGTAATTAAGGTAGGCTCTTTAAAATTTTCTCCGCCATGCACCACACGGTGTCCAACGGCTTCCATTCCGGTATAAAGCCCGGATCTTTTTAAAAAAGCAAATATTTCGGATACCGCTTGTTGATGTGTTGCCGGCAAAAGTTGGTGCGTAACCGATCCTTCGGCATCCCTAAAGTGCAGCACGCCTTCCGACTCTCCTAGTCTTTCGGCCAATCCATTTACAAGAACCTTTTGATTCGCAGATTGAATCAAAGAAAACTTAAGCGAAGAACTTCCAGAATTTAATACTAAAATTGTTTTCATGAGCAATCACTTCATTTTCAGACAGATTCCATCATTTGTAAAAACTGATCGAACAAATACCGGCTGTCGTGTGGACCGGGTGTGGCTTCAGGGTGGTATTGTACCGAAAAATAAGGTTTGTCTTTGATGCGAATACCTTCAATAGAATCATCATTCAAATTCACGTGGGTCACTTCAATATGGTCAGCCGATTTTACTGCTTCCGGGTTAATACCAAAACCATGGTTTTGGGTGGTAATTTCACACATTCCGGATATAACATTTTTTACCGGATGATTGAGACCGCGATGCCCGTGGTGCATTTTATAAGTAGGAATGCCATGTGCCAATGCCAGTAACTGATGGCCGAGGCAAATACCAAACATGGGTTTATTCAATTTTGCCAATTCCTGAATAGTAGCCACTGCATAATCCATAGAAGCGGGATCGCCTGGCCCATTGGATATAAAAAAACCATCCGGTTCAAAGTCAAGCAAGGCTTCAAGACCGGTTTTCGCCGGAAAAACTTTGGCATACACCCCCCTGTCGGTCAGGTTTTGTAAAATATTTTGTTTGATCCCAAAATCCAATACCGAAACCCTTTTGCTGTGAGCTGGATTGCCTTTGAAATAGGGAATGGTTGTACTTACCTGCGATGCAAGTTCCAAACCTTCCATAGATGGAACCTTTTTTACCGCTTCCAATAGTGATTCTATAGTATGTCCATCACTACTTATGATACAGTTCATAGCCCCTTTTTGTCTGATATGGGTTACAAGTGCACGGGTATCAATCCCTTCAATGGCTACAATATGATTTTGCACAAGATAATCGTGGAGCGTAGCATTTGCCTGAAAACGACTGAAACGCTCCTCGAGGTTGCGTCCGATAAGTCCCCTTATCTTTACGGAGGAAGACTCCACATCTGTTTCTTTGATACCATAATTACCAATATGGACATTGTTCATAATGAGTACCTGTCCAAAATAACTTGGATCGGTAAACACTTCCTGATAACCAGTCATTCCGGTATTAAAGCAAATTTCGCCGGAGGCAGTACCTGTGGCACCAAAAGCATAGCCATAAAAATAATACCCATCTTCTAATACGAGGAGGGCTTGTTGAGTAGAATGCGTCATTTCAGGGAAAAATAGAATGATTTAACAGCGCAAATTTAGGAAAATCAAAGCAGCCTCCCATGAAAACTATCGGGAAGATATCTACATAAGACCGAGAACTTTATCACGCACCAGCAAACAACAACCCAAAAGACCGGCATCGGCTTTCAAGTCGGACAATACAACCTTTGTATCGTTGTTTACAAGGTTAAGGGAATGCCTGAGAATAAAAGCTTTTACCGGTAGCAATAACGCATCGCCAACCGCACTCAGGCCGCCACTGATGATAATGAGTTGTGGGTTAAAAAGATTGATGGTGACGGCAAGCCCCCTGCCGAGCTTGGAGGCCACTGTTCCAATCACGGAAAGCGATAAATTATCGCCACGATTGATGGCGTCAACCACATCATCCAATTCTATACGTCCCTTTTCGAGTAAAACAGGCTGCAACAAACTTGTGGTTCCCTTTTCCATTTCGGCAATGATACCATCAATAAGTGCCTGACCGGACGCCTCTGTTTCAAAGCAACCCTTTTTTCCACAAAAACAAATCTTTTCATTATCAAATAGGGGGATATGTCCCAGCTCCCCTGCATAGCCCGAAGCACCATAAACAGGTTTTCCTTTTATAAAAATACCCACAGCCAACCCATAGTCGAGGTTTAGCACCAATACTTCCTGTTCGGTGGTCCTTTTGCCAAAATAAAACTCTCCATAGGATACCGCCCTAGAGTCGTTGTCAATATAAACAGGAATTTCCAATGCTTTTTCCAATTCTTTCTTTACCGGGGCTTCACCAAAGTGGTAGATAGTTAATATTTCGCCGGTATGCATATTTACACGGCCAGAAATGCTGCAACCCAACCCTATTATTTTTGATTTTTCTATCCCGCATTTTTTAATAAAGTCTTCTAATAAGCGTATAATTTTGTTAAGTGACTCTCCAACTTCTTTATATAAAAATGGAATATCCATTTCCCGGAAAACCATTTTCCGATCAAAACCCATAAGACCAATATTGATGCTATACTTTTTAATTTCCAATCCTAAAAAGAAAAAAGAATCCCCAGCCAAAGAAAAAAAGGAGGCTTTCCTACCCGGGCCGTCAGATTTTCTTCCAGAAGGTACCACAAGTTTGTCCTTCTCCATCCAGCCTATTAATTCTGTTGTTTTGGGAATACTGATGTTGAGTAATTCAGAAAGCTCGTGGAGGGTAGCTTCTTCTTTTTTGCTTAGATAGGCTAAAATCCGCTTTTTTCGGCTTTGGTCCTTGAAAGCAACTCCGCTCAGTGCTTGTGAGGATAGTCCGGTAATTGGCATAGTAAAATCTTTATTATCAGGTTATTTGGAGGAAATAAAAATGAATGTTCAAAAATACAATAATTTACCAATTACAATCAAATAATTAAATTTTTTAATAATTGAGATTGTTTTTAAAAAATTAAATTTGTTTTATTCAAATATTTAACTACATATTTGTATAATATAATTTTTTAACAATAAAAAATGAAGCCGTGAAAAAACTATGCTTATTATGGATCTTGGGAGTTTTTGTGCTTGGTTTGCAAGCACAAGAAAAATTAACGGTAACTGGGAGGGTTATTGATGCTACCACAAAAAAACCAGTGGAAGTAGTTTCTGTATTGGTAAAAGGTAGCCTTACTGGTACCACTACTGATGCCAATGGAGCTTTTACCATTAGTGCGCTACCCAATGCTACCCTTACTTTTTCTGGTATTGGCTACAGCAATCAGGAAGTTGCAGTTGGCGGGCGAACCTCTATTGATATTGAACTGGCCGAAAGCGCAGGTCAATTGGAAGGTGTTGTAGTAACAGCGCTTGGACTGAATAGACAAAAACGTGATTTGGGCTATGCCACCCAGCAAATTGGAGGAGCCGACCTACAGATAGGAAGGGAAAATAATGTGGCCAATGCGTTGGTAGGCCGCACTGCAGGGGTTGTTATTAATCGCAGCTCAGCCGGACCTGGCAGCAGCACCCGCATCTCGCTTCGAGGCGAACGTTCTATTAGGGGAGACAATGGCCCGTTAATTGTAATAGATGGGGTACCCGTTGATAACAGTGTTCGTGGAAGCACTGGTGAATTTGGTGGAAGTGATGGCGGAGATGCCATCAGCAACCTGAATCCCGATGATATTGAAAGCATGAACATCCTCCGTGGCCCCAATGCCGCTGCACTGTATGGTGCAAGGGCTAACAATGGAGTCATTATGATAACCACAAAAAAAGGAAGAAACCAGAAAGGGCTCGGGATTAGTTTTAACAACAATACCGCTATTGAAAATCCTTTTTACAGTGTGGGTATGCAAAACCAATTCGCACAAGGTTCTAGTGGTAGCTATGTTGCCACAGATGAAAACAGTTGGGGACCTCGCATTACAGGACAACAAATCCAAAACTGGAAGGGTGAGAATTATAATGCCACAGCTCAGGATCATAATGCCGACTTTTTTAATACTGGCATAAGTACGACCAATAATATTGCCTTATCAGCCGGTAATGATGTTACACAAGTAAGGTTTTCCTATAACAATCTGAATGCTACTGGATTAGTGCCGAATAATTCG
>Ga0136636_10000425_pt1 | contig 21076 bp, 16 predicted proteins | sample AntDrymUQ8522106_2_FD_104653 | JGI IMG/M metagenome (GOLD analysis project Ga0136636, IMG submission 104653) | Polar desert sand microbial communities from Dry Valleys, Antarctica - metaG UQ852 (21.06) | ecosystem: Environmental > Terrestrial > Soil > Desert | place: Antarctica: Dry Valley... | reverse complement strand
GGCACCACGCAGTACTCGACGAGCTGGCCGCTCGACAGCTCGTCGCGCACCACCACCGACGGCAGCAGGGCCACGGCACCCGAGTCGCGGGCCAGCAGTCGCAGCAAGGCCATGTCGTCGACCTCGGCGAGCACCTGGCAGCGCAGGCCGTGCTGCTCGCACATCAGGTCGAAGGCGGCGCGGATGTCGCTGTCGCGGCCGGGCAGCAGCAAGGGCACTTCGGCCAGCTCCTGCGGAAAGCGGAAGGCACGCCGCCTTGGCCGCGGCCTGCCCACCAGGCTGACCGGCTGGCGCGCGATGCTGCGGCAGCGCCACGGGTGGTCGGCGTCGGCGTGTACGCGCCGGTTCGACAGCACGACGTCGAGCGTATGCACACGCAGGCGCTGCAGCAGTTCCTCCAGGCTGCCCGACTGCAGCACCAGTTCGACATCGTTGCGGGTCAGCAGCGGCTTGACGAAGTTCTCCTGGAAATTGCGCGACAGCGTCGCCACCGAGCCGATGCGCAGCACCTGCCGCTTCTGCATGGCGCCGTCGCGCAGCATCGCCAGCAGTTCGTTGCCCGAGGTGAAGATCGACTCGGCGTAGGTCAAGGTCAAGCGGCCGGCCTCGGTGATCTGCAAAGTTCGGCCGACCCGGTTGAACAGCGCATGGCCGAGCTGCTCTTCGAGCCGCTTGATCTGCGTCGACAGCACCGACTGCGAGACGTGCAGCCGGGCGGCCGCTCGCGTCAGGTTGCCCTCCTTGGCTACGGCCCAGAAGTAGTGCAGGTGGTGAAAGTTCAGTCGCGACATGCGCGGAAGTATCTACTTTATGGAACGGTTTGTCAGCGACAATGAATTTTACGGAACGCATTGCAAGCGCCAAAGTCGCCGCGGTCCGAAACCTGCGAGACCATGCACCATGGAACCGAACCTGTTGGACCTCTCGCCCTGGCGTGCGGCGGTGCTGGCGCTGGTGCCGTTGCTCTACATGGTTGCTGCGGGCGCTGCCACGGCGTTGGGACAACGGCCCGACGCAGGTTGGCGTATCGCCCGCTGGAGCGCGGCGCTGGCGCTGGGCGCGGCACTGCTGTCGCTCGGTAGCCTGGTGGCTGACGGGGCGGCGCTGCTGCGCGGGCCCGCGCTGGCCTCGCTGGGTGACGCGGGTGCACTGCACTTGAGCTTGCGCGGCGACGCGCTGGGCTGTCTGGTGCTGGTGCTGGTCAGCTTCATCGGCTGGGTGATCACGGGCTACTCGCAGTCTTACCTTGGCGGTGCCAAGGGCCAGCCGCGCTACATCCGTGGGCTGATGCTGACGCTGGCTGCGGTTGCGCTGCTGGTGGTCACCAACAACCTGGCGGTGCTGACACTGGCCTGGATCGCCTCCAGCCTGTCGCTGCACGGGCTGCTGACCTTCTTCGAAGATCGGCCGCAGGCGCAGATCGCGGCGCACAAGAAGTTCCTCGCCAGCCGGGTTTCCGACCTGTGCCTGCTGGGCGGTGTGGCGCTGGTCGGCATGCAACTGGGCACGCTGGAGATCGACCAGGCTGTCGCTGCCGCGCGCGCACTGTCCGAGACACCCGTGAGCCTGCAGGCTGCAGCGCTACTGCTGGCAGCCAGCGCGATGTTGAAGTGCGCGCAATTGCCGGTGCACGGCTGGCTGATCCAGGTGATGGAGGCACCGACGCCGGTGTCCGCGTTGCTGCATGCCGGGGTGGTCAACCTGGGCGGCTTCCTGCTCATCCGCATCGGCGCCCTCGTCGCCGACGTGCCCGCAGCGCAGGCCCTGCTGGTGGTGGTGGGCAGCGTCACCGCGGTGGTCGCGGCGCTGGTGATGATGACGCGCGTCAGCATCAAGGTGTCGCTGGCCTGGTCGACCTGCGCGCAGATGGGCTTCATGCTGATGCAATGCGGCCTGGGCCTGTACGAACTGGCCCTGCTGCATCTGGTGGCGCACTCGCTGTACAAGGCCCACGCTTTTCTCGCCGCCGGTGGTGCGGTGGAGCAAAACCGCTTGCGGCAGATGACGCCTTCGGCGCCGCCGCTGGGCGCTGCGATCTGGGGCCTCGGTGCGCTGGTCGGCATGGCCGTGGTCGCTGCCGCCGCGCTGGCGTGGGGCTTGAAACCGGCCGCCGAACCGGCGCTTTGGGCGATGGGCGGCATCCTCGCACTGGCGCTGGCGCCGCTGCTCACCGGGCCGCTGCTGCGGTCCGGCGCGCTCGGAGCACTGGCAGGGCTTGCCGGCGCGACGCTGGTCGCGCTGGCCTACTTCGGACTGCATGCGGTGTTCAGCGGCTGGCTCGGCGTGTCCGGCGCGGCTGCGGCCAGTCCGTTCCTGGTGGGCTGGGTGCTGGCGTGCTTCGGCGTGCTGTTCGTGGTGCAGGGCGCGGTAAGGATCTGGCCGCGTGGGGCGCTGGCGCACCGGCTCTACCCCACGCTGTTTGCCGGGCTGTACCTGGACGAACTGTTTACCCGGCTGACGTTCCGCGTGTGGCCGGCGCGAGTGCCAGCCTTGCCGGGCACGCTGGCCAAGCCCGCCTTGCAGCCGCAGTCCTGATCGCGCCTGCGCCCCACACGGGAGATTCGCCATGAACACCACCCTCGACACTGCGCGTCCGGCACCTGCCCTGGCCGCGGCACTGCAGCCCGCGATCGATCGCGCCTGCGCCCGCATCGCGCCGACCTGGCCGCTGGATCGTTTCATCGCGGTCAACCCCTATTGGGGCCATCTGGAACGTCCCATCGCTGCTGCTGCGGCACAGCTGGCCACGCTTTCGGGCAGCCCGATGCTGATCTCGCGCAAGGCCTTCGGCCGCCACTGGCAGGCCGGACAGGTGGGCCGCCAGCACCTGCAGGCGGCCATCACCGCCGCCGGCTCCGAGGAGACCGTGGATACGCTGCTGGCAAGCCTCGACGCCGCGCCCGCGCTGCCTGCACGCCTGCCGCTGGCCACCGACCTGGTCGACGCGCACCGTGACCTGGGCCATGCCATGGCCTGGCGCGACTACATCACGCACCACATCAGCCAGTGCTGCGCGGCCTTCTTCGACCAGGGCCAAGCCGCCTGGGGCCCGGACCGCGCTGGCGGCCTCTACCCGAGCTGGTTGCGGCAGTCGGCCCATGACCTGGGTCCGTCCATGTTGATGGGCTACCCCGGCTTCAGCGCGCGCGTGGCCCGTTTGCCCGCGCAACCGCAGGCGCTGATTGCCGCCGCGATGCAGGCGCTGCAAGTGCCCGCCGCCGCGCACGAGGCCTACTTCACCGCGCTGCTGATGAGCATCAACGGCTGGGCATCCTGGTGCGCCTACCAGCGCTGGGAGGCGCGGCTGGAACAAGGCGACGACGAGCAAATCGTGCACCTGCTGGCGGTGCGGCTGGCCTGGGAGTGGCTGCTGCACGAGGGCCACAGTGAGCTGGGCGTGGCCAACGGCCTGGCCAGTGCCTGGCGAAGCAGCGACGCAAGCCTGGCACAGGCACAACGCGCGCAGCAGACCGACTGGTTGTGGCAAGCCGCACTGGAACGCAGCTACCAGGAGCCGCTGTGCCACGGGCTGCATTTGGCTTCGGTCGCCACGGCCGTGCCGCCCGCCGTGCAGGCGGTGTTCTGCATCGACGTGCGCTCCGAGGTCTACCGCCGCGCGCTGGAAGCCAGCAGCCCCGAGGTGCAGACGCTGGGCTTTGCCGGCTTCTTCGCGCTGTTCGTCGCCTACCAGCCGCTCGGCACCGAGATGAAGCGCCCGCAACTGCCCGGCCTGATGGCGCCGGGTCCATGCATTACCGACGAGTGCGACGCACCGGAGCTGGGTCAGACGCTGGCTCGGCAGCGGCGCAAGAAGCTGCAGTGGCGCCAGCAGTGGCAGGCCTTTCGCGGCGGTGCAGGTTCGAGCTTCTCGTTCGTCGAGTCCTGCGGCCTGCTGTTTGCCGGCAAGCTGGTCAAGAGCAGTCTGGGCGGCGAGTCCGACCCGATCGCCGTCGAGCAGACCGGCTTTTCGGCCGCGCAGCGCGGCCAGCTGCGCCCGCGGTTCCCGGTCGCGGGCGGCCCCGATCTCGCGGCCCGCGTCAGCACTGCCGCCACCGCGCTGGGCGCCATGGGCCTGAGCGCCGACCACGCGCGTCTGGTGCTGTTGGCAGGTCACGGCAGCACCAGCGCCAACAACCCGCACGCCGCCGGGCTGGACTGCGGCGCCTGTGGTGGCCAGACCGGCGAGGTCAACGCGCGCGCACTGGCCATGCTGCTCAACGAGCCGCAGGTGCGCCAAGGGCTGCAGGCCCGCGGTGTGGTCGTGTCCGACCACACATGGTTCCTCGCCGGGCTGCACAACACCACGACCGACGCGCTGCATCTGTTCGATCTCGACCTGCTGCCCGCCAGCCACGCCCAGGACCTGTCCCGGCTGCAAACCTGGCTGGCAGAGGCCGGCCGCCGCGCGCGTGCCGAGCGGGCAGCATCACTGGGATTGCAAGATTGCGCCGCCGATGCCGCGGCGCTAAGCAAAGCGGTGGCGGCGCGCAGCACCGATTGGGCGCAGGTGCGGCCCGAGTGGGGTCTGGCCGACTGCGCGGCTTTCATCGTGGCACCGCGCAGCCGCAGCCAGCACTTGAACCTCGCCGGCCGCAGCTTCCTGCACGACTACGCGTGGCAGCGCGACGACGGCTTCGGGGTGCTGGAACTGATCATGACAGCGCCCATGGTGGTGACCAACTGGATCAACCTTCAGTACCACGCCTCGACCGTGGACAACGTGCGCTACGGTAGCGGTGACAAGGTGCTGCACAACGTGGTGGGAGGCAATATCGGCGTGTTCGAAGGCAATGGCGGCGATCTGCGCATCGGCCTGCCGATGCAGTCGCTGCACGACGGCCAGCATTTCCGCCACACCCCGCTGCGGCTGAGCGTGTTCATCCAGGCACCACAGGACCCGATCGACGCCATCATCGCCAACAACACCATGGTGCGCCAACTGCTCGACAACGAGTGGCTACACCTGTTCCGCCTTGGCGACGTTGCGGGGGTCTGGCGCTACCGGCCCGGTGGCGCATGGATTGCGGCGACGACCTGAGCGGTGCGCGCGGCCGCAGCGCACGACGGTGCCCGAGCCTTGTGCGATCGGCATCGACTCGAGGGCGGCGTCGGTTTGTTCGATCTGTATCCCGAACCATCGGCTGATATCGCGGGGCCGACAACTGCGCATGGTTCAGATCCATCCAGAGCGGTCGGCAAGCGCCAGTCGCCCTGCTGATGCGGTGCAGGCCAGCAGGCGCCTGCGCGAGCTGATCGACGAAGGCTTCAAGGTGGGCAGCGGCCGTGCGTGCGCTGCGGAGGTATTCCCTGACCACAGCGCGCCGAATCAGCGCTACCCTTCACGACCGATCGATCCCCGCACCCGCATGCCCGGAAGCCTTTTCATCATCGCCGCGCCCTCCGGGGGCGGCAAGACCTCGCTGGTCAAGGCGCTGTTGGCGCGCGAGCGGCAGATGGCGTTGTCGGTGTCGTACACCTCGCGCGGACCGCGGCCGGGGGAGGTCGATGGCGTGCACTACCACTTCGTCGACCGCGCGCGCTTCGAGCAGATGGCGGCGCGCGGCGAGTTCTTCGAGTACTTCGTCGTGCATGGCGATCTCAAAGGTACTGCGCGGACGGCGGTCGAGCCGCTGCTGGCCGCCGGCACCGATGTGTTGCTGGAGATCGACTGGCAGGGCGCGCGCAAGGTGCGCGAGCAGGTGCCCGATTGCGTCGGCGTATTCATCCTGCCGCCGTCGACTGCCGAGCTCGAACGCCGCCTGCGCCACCGGGCACAGGATTCCGAACAAACCATCCGCCGCCGGCTGGCCAATTCGCGCGAGGAAATGCGCCATGCGGGCGAGTTCGACTTCGTGATCGTCAATCAGGACTTCGATGTGGCGCTCGAAGACCTGCTCGCGATCGTGCGCAGCCAGCGCGTGCGCACCAGCGTGCAGCGCGTGCGGATCGCTGGGCTGGTGGTGCAGCTGACTACGGGGCCGTAGTCGCGGCAAGCGGACCTGCCGCGCCCGTTTCGGTCCCGCCCCGTGCTCAATCTGGGGCAGTGGCCAGCCGAGCCCCGCGTTTGCACCCACCACCCCCCCACTGGTACGCTCCACGGTCATCCAAATTTCTGATTTCCTTCGGGAAAAGAGGCAACATGGCACGCATTACCGTAGAAGACTGCCTGCAGGCGGTCGACAATCGCTTCGATCTGGTGCTGATGGCGACCACCCGTGCGCGCCAATTGGCCAACGGTGCCGAGCCGATGCTCGAGCCGCACAACGACAAGCCGACCGTTCTCGCGCTGCGCGAAATCGCCGAACGCAAGATCACCCACACGATGATCGCCGAGATTGCGCGACAGGAGCGCGAGAAGGCCGAGCGTCAGGCCCTCGAGTGGGCCGCTGCCGAAGTGGTCGACGACGACCTGAACAAGGGCGGCGACGACATCTGAGCCGGCTCACACAGTCGGTCATGCGAGGCCCGGCAGGCTGATTCGGACAGGAGACCGGAGATGGCGGCGGTGAGTCCTCCCCCTGTGACCGGTCCCGACGAGTTGCCCGCCTATGCGCGCGCACTCGAAACCAAGCTCGCGGCGTACCTGCCACCTGCGTCCGTCGCGCGGGTTCGCGAAGCGTACCTGCTCGGCGCAGAGGCGCACGCGGGGCAAACCCGCAAGAGCGGCGAGCCGTACATCACCCATCCGGTCGCGGTTGCGGGCATCCTGGCCGACCTGCGCCTCGACGCCGAGGCGGTGATCGCGGCGATCCTGCACGACACCATCGAAGACACCGGACTCTCGCGGGCCCAGATAGAGGCGCGTTTCGGCGCCGACGTCGGCGCGCTGGTCGAGGGCGTGACCAAACTCGACAAGCTGCAGTTCCAGTCGCGCCAGGAGGCCGCCGCGGAAAGCTTCCGCAAGATGTTGCTGGCGATGGCGCGTGACTTGCGCGTGATTCTGATCAAGCTCGCCGACCGCCTGCACAACATGCGTACGCTCGACGCGATGGCCGACGAGTCGCGCCGCCGCATCGCGCGCGAAACCCTGGAGATCTACGCACCGATCGCGCAGCGCCTGGGCATGAACCGGATCAAGGCCGAACTGCAGGACCTCGGCTTCCACGCGCTGTATCCGATGCGCCACCGGGTGCTGTCGATGCGGATCCGGCAGACCTACGGCAGTCGCCGCGAGGGCGTGGCGCGGATCGAGTCGGCGATCGCGGCGCGCCTGGGCCAGATGGACATCGCCGCGCGCATGGTCAGCCGGGTCAAGTCGCCGTGGAGCATCTACACGAAAATGCGCTCGGAGAACAAATCCTTCGCCCAGGTACTGGATGTGATCGGCGTGCGGGTGGTGGTGGCCGACACCATGCAGTGCTACGCCGCGCTCGGTGCCGTGCACTCGCTGCTCAAGCCCGTCGACGCGCGCTTCAAGGACTTCATCGCGATCCCCAAGGCCAACGGCTACCAGTCGCTGCACACGGTGCTGTTCGGAATCAACGGCATGCCGATCGAGGTGCAGATCCGCACCGAGGACATGGACCTGCTGGCCGAGCGCGGAGTGGCCGCACACTGGGCCTACAAGACCGATTCGGGCCCGGCGAACACCGCGCAAACGCGCGCCCGCGAGTGGCTTTCCGGCCTGCTCTCGCAGGAATCCGGCAGCAGCACCTCGCTGGAGTTCGTCGAGAACGTCAAGGTCGACCTGTTCCCCGACGAGGTCTATCTGTTCACCCCCAAGGGCGACATCCTGGCCCTGCCGCGCAACGCCACAGCGCTCGATTTCGCCTACGCGGTGCATACGCGGGTCGGCGACCACGCGGTCGCGGCGCGGGTCGACAAGAAGCTGGTGCCGCTGCGGACACGGCTGTCGAGCGGGCAGAACGTGGAGATCATCACCGCGCCATCGGCCGCGCCCTCGCCCAACTGGCTGGAATTCGTGGTCAGCGCCAAGGCGCGGATCGCGATCCGCCACTTTCTCAAGCGCCTGCAGCACGAGGACGCCATCGAGCTGGGGCACCGCATGCTCGACAAAGCGCTCGACGAGATCGACAGTTCGCTGGATGCGATCCCGCCGACGGTGCTCGAGGCCTATCTGGCCGATAACCGGCTGCGCCGCCTGGAGGAACTGCTGGCGGAAATCGCGCTCGGCAATCGCATGCCGCAGCAGGTCGCGCAGGCGCTGACCCGCGAGCAGGGTGAGCTGGAACTGGGCCGCACCCCGCGGCGCGGCGAGAAGATCCTGATCACCGGCGCCGAGCGCGGCGTGATCACCTTCGGCGCTTGCTGCCATCCGATACCCGGTGACGAGATCATGGGCTTCCTGTCGGCCGGCAAGGGCGTGGTGGTGCACCTGCTGTCGTGCCCCAACGTGGCCGAATTCCGCCGCAATCCCGAGCGCTGGGTCGCGATCGACTGGGACCGCAACGTGCAGGGCGACTTCCGCTGCGCGCTGAAGATCGTGGTCGACAACAAGCCGGGCGTGCTGGCCACGGTGGCCGCCGCGATCGCGGCTGCGGGATCGAACATCGAGAACGTCGAGTACCAGGAGCGCGACATCCACACTGCCGCCATGCAGTTCACTATCGAAGTCACCGATCGCAAGCATCTGGCCAACGTGATTCGTCTGGTACGCCGCTCCAGCGTCGTCCATGCGGTCGCTCGCGCAGGAGCGTGAGCGCGCTCGATTCGCAGCGCTCGCCGGTGGCCCGCCAGTGCAAAGGCGCGCAGTCTTTACTTTTTTTCGCCGCGCGCCGATGGTGGCGCGTCATCACTTGAGGTAAGCCATGTCCCGCCAATACATCCACACCCCCAATGCGCCGGCCGCGATCGGCACCTACTCGCAGGCCGTGCGCGTCGGCGACACGGTGTACCTGTCGGGTCAGACGCCGCTGGACCCGGCCACCGGCCAGCTGGTCGATGGACCCATCGAGATGCAGATCCGGCGCGTGTTCGACAATCTCAAGGCAGTCGCCGAGGCCGCTGGCGGCGACTTCAGCAAGGTCGTGAAAGTGCATGTGTTCCTGGTTGATCTGGCGAACTTCGCGATCCTCAGCGAGGTCATGCAGCGGTACTTCCAGCAGCCCTATCCGGCGCGCTCGACGATCGAGGTCAAGGGGCTGCCGCGCGGCGCGCAGGTCGAGATGGACATGATCATGGAGCTCGACTGAGGCAGCAGCGCCCGTCATCGACATGCCAGTGCCCCCAGCACCCCAAGATCCCGGCGTGGACCCTGGCGAGCAGCCGGTCACGACCCTGCGTGGGGTTGGTCCGGCGATGGCGAAATCGCTGGCCGATGCCGGGATCGAGCGCATGCAGGACCTGTGGTTTCATCTGCCGCTGCGCTACGAGGATCGCACCCGTTTGGTGGCGATCCGTGACCTGCTGCCGGGCCTGCGCGCCCAGGTTGAAGGCACCATCGATGCGGTCGAGCGCGGTTTCCGCTTCCGTCCGCAGTTGAAGGTGGCGATCTCGGACGCCAGCAATGCCACCCTGGTGCTGCGTTTTTTCCATTTCACCCGCGCGCAGGCCGAGCAATTGGCGCCGGGCACGAAGTTGCGCGTGTATGGCGAATTGCGCCACGGCCCGCAGGGCCTGGAGATGGTGCACCCGAGCTGGCAACGCCTGCTGGCCGATACGCCGGTGGAGCAGGCGCTGACGCCGGTGTATCCACTGGCCGATGGGTTGCAGCAGCGCAGACTGGCGGCCCTGATCGCGCAGGCCCTTGCCTTGTTGCCTGATGATGAGCGGTTGGAATGCCTGCCGAGCGCGCTGCGCGCGCGGCACAAGCTGACCTCGCTGCGCGAAGCGCTGCGCTACGTCCATCGGCCGCCGCCGCGCGCCGATGTCGAACAACTGCTCGGCGGTGAGCATCCGGCGCAGCGGCGCCTGGCCTTCGATGAGCTGATCGCGCACAACCTCGGCTTGAAGCGCCTGCGTGCCGCGATCCGCGCACGCAGCGCGCCGCGGATCGGCGCGCCCGGTGCGCGCCGCGCAGCATTTCTGGCCGCCCTGCCGTTCCAGCTCACCGCCGCGCAGCAGCGCGCCCTGGCCCAGATCGACGGCGATCTGGGTACCGGCGTGCCGATGCTGCGGCTGGTGCAGGGCGATGTGGGTTCCGGCAAGACCGTGGTTGCAGCACTGGCAGCGCTGGCCGCCGCCGACGCCGGCTGGCAGGCCGCTGTGATGGCGCCGACCGAACTGTTGGCCGAACAGCATCAGCGCAACTTTGCGCGCTGGCTCGAGCCGCTCGGCGTGCGCGTCGCATGGCTGGCCGGCAAGGTCAAGGGTCGGGCACGCCGCGCCGCACTCGATGCCCTTGCCGGCGATGCCGACGTGGTGGTCGGCACCCACGCGCTGATGCAGGAGGGCGTGGCGTTCCGACGACTGGGGCTGGCGATCATCGACGAGCAGCATCGCTTCGGGGTGCACCAGCGACTGGCCTTGCGCGACAAGGGACACTCAGGCGAGATGCCGCACCAGCTGGTGATGACGGCAACGCCGATTCCGCGCACGCTGGCAATGACCTCGTATGCCGACCTCGATATCTCGGTGATCGACGAATTGCCGCCCGGGCGCACGCCGATCAAGACGGTGGTGCTGGCCGGCAGTCGTCGCGAGGAGGTAATGCAGCGCGTGCGGCTGGCCTGCGCGGAGGGTCGCCAGGCCTATTGGGTGTGCACCCTGATCGAAGAATCCGACAAGCTCGAGGCGCAGGCTGCACAGGCCGTGTTCGAGGGCCTGCAGCAGGCACTCGGCGATGTGCGGGTGGGCCTTGTACATGGGCGCCTGCGGCCGGCCGAAAAGCAGGCGGCCATGGATGCCTTCGCCAGCGGTCAGGTGCAGCTGCTGGTGGCCACCACGGTGATCGAGGTCGGCGTCGATGTGCCCAATGCAAGCCTGATGGTGATCGAAAATGCCGAGCGACTGGGACTGTCGCAGCTGCATCAGCTGCGCGGCCGCGTCGGCCGCGGCGTCGCGGCATCGAGCTGCGTATTACTGTACCGGGGACCGCTGTCGGAAGCCGCGCGCGCGCGTCTGGCGGTCATGCGCGAGACTGGCGATGGATTCCGGATTGCCGAGAAGGACCTCGAGTTGCGTGGCCCTGGTGAGGTGCTGGGCACCCGCCAGACCGGCGAGGCGGCGTTCCGGGTCGCCAATCTCGCGCGCGACGCGGCACTGCTGCCGCAGGTCAACGTGGCAGCCGATGCGCTGCTCGCGGCCAGCCCACAGGCGGTTGAACGCTTGATCCGGCGCTGGGTCGGGCGCGCCGAACGTTTCGCCGAGGCCTGAACGCCGCCGCGCAGCGGCAGGCTACGATTGACCACCCTTTCGAGTGCCTGCCATGCAGCGATTGCTGATCGATACCGACCCCGGGGTGGACGACGCGCTGGCGCTGTTGATGGCGCTGTCCGATCCGTCGATCGAGGTCGTCGCACTGACCGTGGCGGCCGGCAACGTCGGGCTTGCCCACACGGTGCCCAACGCGCTGCGGGTGTTGCAGTTGGCCGGCTCTGCGGCGCCGGTGTATGCCGGCTGCGCGGCGCCCCTGCTGCATCCGGCTGCGGATGCCGCGTTCGTGCATGGTCGCGATGGCTTGGGCGATGTGGGTCTGCCCGCACCGCAGCGCCATGCCGAGTCCGAACACGCCGCACTCGCGATGCTGCGACTCAGTCGCGAGCATCCCGGTGCACTGACTTTCGTGATGCTCGGTCCGCTGACCAACCTCGCACTCGCCCTGCGTCTGGATCCGGAGTTGCCGCAGCGGGTCGCACGGCTGGTGGTCATGGGCGGTGCGGTGACCGGGCGCGGCAACATCGAGCGTATACCGGTCGAGTTCAACCTTGGCTTCGATCCGGAGGCCGCGCACATCGTGTTTTCGTCGTGGCCACGGCTCGAAGTGATCGACTGGGAGGCGACCCTGGCGCACGCCATCGATTTCGAGCGCTTCGCCGGCTGGCTGGCAGCGGGCGATCAGCGTGCGCGCTGGTACGACGCGGTCTCGCGCAAGACCCGCGAGTTCATGGCCAATACGCCGCACCGTGGCCACTGGGTGGCCGCCGACGCCTTGGCGATGGCGGTGGCGATCGCACCGCAAGGCGTGCAGGACGCGCTGGAGCGTCTATTTGCAATCGAGCTTGCCGGCACACTCACGCGCGGCGCCGCGGTAGTTGATTGGGATATGCGCGGTGGGGCGCCGGACAATGCCCGCATCGTGCGGCGCTTCGACCCGGCCTGCTTCGAGGCCCTGGTAGCGCGCGCCCTGGGCGTCGCGTGAGCCGGGCCTGACGGCAGTTGGGCAGCCGCGACTTGCGCGGCACGCGTCGGGCTCGGTATGCTGGTCATCTTTTCCCCGAGGTGCCGCCATGAAGGCTGACATCCACCCGAAGTACCACAACGTGGTGTTTCAAGATATTTCCAGCGACTTCAAGTTCCTGACCCGGTCGACCATGACCAGCAAGGAAAAGACGACGTGGGAGGACGGCAAGGAGTATCCGATCGTCAAGGTCGAAATCTCCAGTCATTCGCACCCGTTTTTCACCGGCAAGCAGAAGGTCGTCGACACCGGCGGCCGGCTCGAGAAGTTCCGCCGGCGCTACGCTGCGAAGTAGTTCCGCGGCCCGGCCAAGGGGCGCGCGAGCACGCAACGGCGACAGCTATCGGAGCGCCGACCCCAAGGTCGGTCTGTGGCGCGTGGCTCAGTAGTTTAAGCGGCCCGCACGGCGCGGTGGGCGGTGCTTGTGCACAGACTCCCAGTTGATCGGTAGCGACACGGATGGTTGCGATGACAGGCCGAACAACGCCGCACCCGCGAGGGTGCGGCGTTTTCCTTAGCGCGTCCGACCACCCGACGGGCCCCGCAGGCGGTCGCAGCGAAAGCCCGCTGTGCGATACTCGGCCGCATGCGGGCAGGGTCTGCAACGGCCCTGCAACCCGCAGCCTTCGCGCCTTGGCGGGTCTCCGGATTGCCAGCGTTCGAGTGCCGAATCGATCACCCGAAATCTTCCCGCGCCAGCATCGAGGAACCCCGTCGTGGCCAAAAGCGTCGTCCTGACCGATACCAACAACAAGGCCGTAAGCCTGCCGCTGGTCAGCGGCAGCATTGGACCTGATGCGATCGATATCGGCAAGCTGCACAAGGAAACCGGGCTGTTCACCTACGACCCCGGCTTCATGTCCACCGCCAGCACGCGCAGTGCGATCACCTACATCGACGGCGACGCCGGCGTGCTGCTGTATCGCGGCTACCCGATCGAACAGCTGGCCAAGCACTCGAGCTTTCTCGAAGTGTCCTACCTGCTTCTCAATGGCGAGTTGCCCAGCGCAAAACAGTTCGGCGACTTCGACCACGAGATCACCCATCACACGATGATGCGCGAGTCGATGCGCCACTTTCTGAACGGCTTCCACTACGACGCGCATCCGATGGCGATGATGTGTGCAGTGGTCGGCTCGCTGGCGGCCTTCTACCACGACTCGACCGATATCGACGATCCGAAACAGCGCTATCTCGCCGCGATCCGCCTGATCGCCAAAATGCCGACCATCGCCGCGGCCGCCTATCGCTACACGATCGGATGGCCGATCCGCTTCCCGCGCAACAACCTCGAGTACTGCACGCGCTTCCTGCACATGATGTTCGAGGTGCCCTCGGAGCGGCTTGAACTGCCGCCGGTTGCGGCCAAGGCGCTCGACCTGCTGTTCATCCTGCATGCCGACCACGAGCAGAATGCATCCACCTCGACGGTGCGCCTGATTGGCTCCACCGGCGCCAATCCCTACGCCTGCATCGCCGGCGGGATCGCGGCACTGTGGGGCCCCGCGCACGGCGGCGCCAACGAGGCGGTGCTGAAGATGCTGCAGGAAATCGGCACGCCCGATCAGGTCGGCAAGGCCGTGGAGAAGGCCAAGGACAAGAACTCCGGCTTCCGCCTGATGGGCTTCGGCCACCGGGTGTACAAGAACTACGACCCACGCGCGGCGATCATCCGCGAGATGACCCACAAGGTGCTGGCCGATCTGGGCGTATCCGACCCGCTGCTCGACGTGGCGCTCAAACTGGAGGAAGCCGCGCTCAAGGACCCGTATTTCATCGAGCGCAAGCTGTATCCGAATGTCGATTTCTATTCGGGTCTGATCTACAAGGCGCTCAATATTCCGACCGAGATGTTCACCGTGATGTTCGCGCTCGGGCGCACGCCAGGCTGGATCGCGCATTGGCTGGAACAGAACGTCACCCCGGACTCCAAGATCGGTCGGCCGCGACAGGTCTACACCGGGGCCGCGCAGCGCGACTACGTGCAGATCGGCGAGCGTTGAAACGCGGGCTCAGTCGAAGCTGCTGACCTCGGTCAGCAGGCGCTGCAACTCCGACCCGTTGGCGCGCGGGCGAGGCTTGCCATCGAGCCCGTCGCGGGGCGCGGTGCGCTGCGCGGAGAGCGGCAACACGGTCAACAGGAATTCCACGCCATCGGCGCTGAAGCGGTACTCCGGCGCTTCGATGACAGCACCTGAAGCGAGTGCGACGCGCCGGCTGCGCTCGTCGATCGGGATTCGACGTTCGACAAGGAAGCGCTGCAACGCGGCGCTGTCGTCGCTGTGCAGCTGCAGGCAAACCGCGGCACCCGCATCGGCGGTGCCGTCGAGCACGCTGCCGACCAGGCGCGGCTCGAACAGGGCGAAAAAGCGCATTGCTTCGAGTGCGGCCTCGCGCAGGCTGCGCAGCGCATTCGGCTGGCGTTCGCCGCGGAACAGACGCTGATGCTGGCGCAGCGCGGCCTCTATCTCGTCCTGGTCGGGCAAGTCGCGCGGGTCCTCGATGCCCAGTCGCTGGGCAGCCTTGCGGCGTGCGCCCGCGAAATCGCCATCGCCGCGCTCCGACAGCAGGCGCGCCGCAGCGACAGCGACCTGCTCGCGGCGTCCGCGCGCACCCGCTGCATGGCGTCGCGGTGGTAGCTCGCTGGCCATCAGAAAATCTCGTAGCTGTGCTTGTCGCCGTCGGCTTGCGCGTCGAGTTGATCGCGCATGGCCGCCAGCCGCGCAATGTCATCGACCTTGAACACCTCCAGCACGCCGCCATCGCCGTCGAGCGCGCCGAGCAGGCGTCCGCTGGACGGGTCGATGCGCGCGGTGGTGATGCCAGTCGGCACTTCCAGCGGAGTCTCGGCAACACCATCGAGCGCGACCCGCATGAAATCGGTCCACACCGGCAGGGCGGTGCGGGCCGCGAACTCGCCACGCCCCAGCGGGGTGAAATCATCGTGACCCATCCACGCGGTCGCGACGAGGCGGTCGTTGAAGCCGGAGAACCAGGCGTCGCGGAACTCGTTGGTGGTGCCGGTCTTGCCGGCCAGATCATTGCGCCCGAGTACCATCGCGCCGCGACCGGTGCCGCGGCGGACCACGTCGCGCAGCAGCGAGGTCATCAGATAGGCGTTGCGCGCATCGATCGCGCGCGGTGCCAGGCGTGTTGCGAGCGTTGCAGCGGCAGATTCCGGCGCCGCACCTGGCACCGGCGCCGCAGCCGGTGCCGAGGCCGCGACATTGCCAAGCAGGGCGCCGAGGTCCTGCGCGGTTGCGGTCGAGCCTCCGGTCTGGGCCAGGCGTTCCGGACAGCGTGCACAGACCCGCGCCGGGTCGGCGCTGAATACCACCTTGCCCTGGTCGTCTTCGATCCGACTCACGAACCAGGGATCGATCAGATATCCGCCGTTGGCGAACACCGCAAAGCCGCGAGCCATCGCGATCGGCGGCACCGAACTGGTGCCCAGCGCCAGCGACAGATTTTCCGGCAGTGCTTCGGGCGTAAACCCGAAGCGACCGATGTACTCGCGCGCAAAGCGGATGCCGATCGCGTCGAGGATGCGCACCGACACCAGATTGCGCGACTTCACCATCGCTTCGCGCAGCCGCATCGGACCCTCGAACTTGTCGTCGTCGTTGGATGGCCTCCACATGCCGTCCGGACGCGAGGGATCGGGGAACACCAGCGGTGCGTCGTTGACGATACTGGCGGCCGTGAACCCGCGCTCGAACGCAGCCGAGTACACGAACGGCTTGAAACTCGAGCCCGGCTGGCGATTGCTCTGGGTCGCGCGGTTGAACTTCGACAGCCCGAAGCTGAAGCCACCGACCAGAGCCTGGATCGCCCCGTCCTCAGGCGACAGGGCGAGGAGCGCGGCTTGCGCGCGCGGTAGCTGGGTAAGGGTCCAGCCGCCCTCGGCGCCACGCATCAGGCGCACCACATCGCCGCGCGCGAGCAGATCGGAGGCTTTGCCCGGTGCCGGGCCGCGCGAGTTTTCGTTGATGTACGGCCGCGCCCACGCCAGGTCGGCCAGCGGCAGTTCGATGGTCTGGCGATCGAACAGGTAGATCTCGGCCGCGTCGTCGGACACCACCGTCACCAGTCCGGGGATGAGGCCCGCCAGCGGGCGGAAACCGGCCAATTGCTGATCCCATTGCGGCGGACCGCTGCCTGCGGCCAGTTCCAGGCGCGCTTCGGTGCCGTGCCAGCCGTGGCGGCGGTCGTAGGCGGCCAGCGCATCGCGCACCGCGCGGTTGGCGCCCTCCTGCAGGCGCGAGTCGATGCTGGTGTGCACCACATAGCCCGCGTCGAGTGCCTCGGTGCCGAGCTTCTCGACCGCGAACAGGCGCACCATCTCGGCCAGGAACGGCGCCTCGACTTCGATCGGCGGCTCGTGCGGCATCGCGGTGTCTGCCACCGCGACTGCTGCGGCATGCCGATCGGCCGTGATGAAGCCCTCCTCCAGCATGCGCTGCAGTACGTAGTTGCGCCGCTGCAGTGCGCGCGGCGGATTGTTCACCGGGTTGCCGCTGCTGGGGAACTTGGGGATCGCCGCCAGCATCGCCGCTTCGCCCAGCGTCAACTGGTCGAGCGTCTTGCCGTAGTAGAAATCGGCTGCCGCTGCCACGCCGTAGGCGCGATAACCGAAGAAGATCTTGTTCAGGTAAAGCTCCAGGATCTCGTCCTTGGACAGCTCCTGCTCCATCTTCAACGCAAGGAAGATTTCGGTCAGCTTGCGGGTGAACGAGTATTCGGCGCTGAGGAAGAAGCCGCGCGCCACCTGCTGGGTGATGGTGCTGCCCCCCGGCACCCGTTCCCGGTCGGTGCTGGCCAGCAGCCACACCGCGCGGGCGATGCCGACCAGGTCGATGCCCGGATGCTCGTAGAAGCGCGCATCCTCGATCGCGATGAAGGCCTGGCGGACCTTCTCGGGGACCGCTTCGACCGCGACGGGGGTCCGCCGGGTCTCGCCGAACACCGCTATCAGCTTGCCGTCGGCGCTGTATACCCGCATCGGCACCTGCAAACGAATGTCACGAATCTCGGCCACATTGGGCAGGCGCGGCGCGATCAGCCAATAGGCCGTGCCGATCGCGGCAGCTGTCAGGACCACCCCAACCAGGGCGAAAATGAGCCCCCACTTGATGATTCGGCGGATCCAGCGCATCGGAAACAGGTTCGAAGAGGTGGGGTGAGCCGCCGAAAACGCGGCCGGCCGCACAGTATAGATCGGGACGAGAACGCATCCTCCGCCCCCGGGATGGCCATTCCCGGGCGGGTTGCAGGCCCGCGGCCCGGTGGGGTTTCACGGGGGGTCCTGGGCAGCCAATAACGTGCCCGTTGCCAAGTGGTTAACTTTTGGATTTAATGTAGTGGCGCATCTTTGGCTCGTAAGAGCCCGTGGGAAGGGGAAAAAGTGTGGGCCTGCTCAGCACGAATACACCGCCCCTGATCGGGGTGGACATCAGCTCGACAGCCGTCAAGCTCCTGCAGCTGACCCAGTCCGGTGGTCGCTACCGGGTGGAGCACTATGCCGTCGAGCCTCTGCCACCCAACGCGGTGGTGGAAAAGAACATCGTCGAGGTCGAGGCGGTCGGTGAGGCGATCAAGCGGGCATTCGCCCGCTCTGGCGCCCGCACCCGGGCCGCCGCTGCGGCCGTCGCCGGCTCGGCGGTGATCACCAAGGTGATCCCGATGCCCGCCGACCTGTCCGAAGACGACCTCGAAAGCCAGATCCAGGGCGAGGCCAACCAGTACATCCCCTACCCGCTGGAGGAGGTCAGCCTCGACTTCGAGGTGATCGGTCCGGTCAAGGACAATCCCGACATGATGAACGTGCTCCTCGCCGCCTCGCGGACGGAGAACGTGGACGTGCGGGTTGCAGCGCTCGACATCGGCGGGCTTTCCGCGAAAGTCGTCGACGTCGAAGCCTTTGCGATGGAGAACGCCTACAAGCTGGTCGCCGACCAGCTGTCGGTGCCCAAGGACGCCACGGTGGCGGTGGTCGACATCGGCGCGACCATGACCACCCTGATCGTGCTCAAGAACCAGCGCACCATCTACACCCGCGAGCAGGTCTTCGGCGGCAAGCAGCTCACCGATGAGGTGATGCGCCGCTACGGCCTGTCGTACGAAGAGGCAGGCCTTGCCAAGCGTCAGGGCGGCCTGCCGGAAAGCTACGAGATCGAAGTGCTGGAGCCGTTCAAGGAGGCGATGGTCCAGCAGATCAGCCGCCTGCTGCAGTTCTTTTTCGCAGGCTCCGAGTACACCAAGGTCGACCAGGTGGTGCTGGCCGGCGGCTGCGCTTCGATCTCCGGCATCGCCGAGATGGTCGAGGAGCAGCTCGGCGTGCCGGCGATCGTGGCCAACCCGCTGGCCGGCATGGCGCTGTCGCCGCGGGTCCAGGCGCAGACGCTGCAGCAGGACGCGCCGGCCCTGATGATCGCCTGCGGGCTGGCACTGCGGAGCTTCGACTGATGGCCAGAATCAACCTGCTCCCGTGGCGCGAAGAGCGCCGCAAGCTGCGCAATCGGGAAGCGCAGACGGTACTGTTCGCGACCGCGTTCGGAGCGGTACTGGCGGTGCTTCTGATCGTGTTCCAGTACGGCCGCCTGATCGATGGCCAGCTGGCGCGCAATCAGCTGCTGGAGACCGAAATCGCCGCCGTCGATCTCAAGATCAAGGAAGTCGAAGAGTTCGAGAAGGAGCGCTCGCGCCTGCTGTCGCGCAAGCAGATCATCGAACAGTTGCAGTCGAGCCGCTCGGTGATGGTGCACCTGTTCGACGAACTGGTGCGCACGCTGCCGGAAGGCGTACGGCTGGCCTCGATCAAGCAGGCCGGCGACACCCTGACCATGGAAGGGTCGGCCGAGTCCAACGCGCGGGTGTCCGAGTACATGCGCAAGCTCGAGGGTTCGCAGTGGCTGGGTAATCCCGACCTGCAGAGCGTCGAGGCCAAGGGCACCGACAAGCGCAACCGCTATGTGTTCATCCTGCGCGTCGCGCTCAAACGCCCCAAGATCGAGGGTGAGGAGACCGGACTCGACGGCGCCGAGCCCGCACTGGCTGGAGCACCGGGGGGGGCCGCGCGATGAAACTGAGCGAATTCGACCTCAAGGATCTGGACTTCCAGCGCATGGGCTCATGGCCGACGCCGGTCAAGGCGATCATTGCATCGCTGGTGTTCGTGCTGATCCTCGGTGCCGGCTGGTGGTTCTATGTTCAGCCCAAGCGCGAAGCGCTGGCCGGACATGAGGCCAAGGAAACCGAGCTTGTCGACCAGTTCCGCTTCAAGCAGGGCAAGGTGGTCAACCTGCCGGAGCTGAAGAAGCAGCTCGATGAGATGAAGGAACTGCTGCGCCAGATGTTGCGCCAGCTGCCCAGCAAGACCGAAATGGCCGACCTGCTGGTGGATATCTCGCAGACCGCGCTGTCGACCGGCATCGACAACCAGAAATTCGAGCCGGGCCCGGAAATCGTCAAGGAGTTCTACGCCGAGAAGCCGATCAGCCTGCGCATGGTGGGCACCTACCATCAGTTCGGGTCGTTCGTCAGCGGCGTGGCCTCGTTGCCGCGGGTGGTGATCCTGACCATGCACGACATCTCGCTCAAGCCGCAGGAAGCCGCCGCCGGTCGCAGCACCAATGCGCGCGGATCGGTGGGCGGAGCCGGCAACCTGGTGCTCGAGGGCACGGTTCGTACATATCGCTACGTCGACGAAGACGAAGCGGCAGAAGTTGCCGCAGCGAATGCCCCGCCGACCGGGAGCCAGTGAGATGTCGACTCCCGCTATCCATTCGAACCCGGCCAGCCTGCTCCGACTGCTGGCCATTGCGGCCCTGAGTCTGGCAATCGCTGGCTGTTCGCGCGGCACCGGCGATCTGCAGGTCAAGATCGACGAGATCAAGGTGATGAAAGGCGCGCCGCTGGAGCCGCTGCCGGTCATGAAGACCTTCGAGGTCTTCGAGTACGCCGCACAGTCCATGCGCGATCCGTTCACGCCCAGCGTGGAGGAGGAAGTCACCACCCAGCAGGGACCACGGCCGGACGTCGATCGCGCGCGCGAGGCGCTGGAAGCGTTTCCGCTCGACGCCCTGGACATGGTCGGCACGCTGGGCTTGAGCACCGACGTGACCGGGCTGGTGAAGGACCCCGATGGGGTCATCCATCAACTGCGTTCGGACAATTACCTGGGCCAGAATTTCGGCCGCATCACCGGCATTTTCGAAGACCGGATCGAGCTCGTCGAGCTCATTCCCAACGGCGTAGGCGGCTGGATCGAACGTCCTGCGTCGATCGCGCTCGGCGATCAATAACCCACTGGGGGTATTTGGCATGATCACCACCAATCTGTTCCAGTCCCGTCGGACCGAAGCGCACATGCTTCGACCCCGCGGTTTGGCCGCGCGCTTGATCGTGGCAGTGCTGGCATGGATGCCCGCAGCAGCGATGGCGCAGAACGTCCTCGAAGCGGTCACCTTCAATCCCGGGCCCGGTGGGCAGGTCGATGTCGTCATGACGCTGTCGCAGCCGGCGTCCGGTCCGAAGCTGTTCACGACCGATACGCCGCCGCGCATCGCGATCGACTTCGACAACACCCGCAACGGTCTGGCCGAGCGCCGCATCGCGGTGGGCGTGGGTGCTGCCACCGCCATCTCGGCGATAGAAGCTGCCGGTCGTACGCGGGTAGTCGTCGAGCTGGTCCGGCCAACCGCGTACACCACGCGGATGGAGGGCAACAACCTGATCCTTTCGGTGGGCACCGGCGGCACGGCATCGGCTGGCCAGTCG
>Ga0136636_10000424_pt1 | contig 21079 bp, 16 predicted proteins | sample AntDrymUQ8522106_2_FD_104653 | JGI IMG/M metagenome (GOLD analysis project Ga0136636, IMG submission 104653) | Polar desert sand microbial communities from Dry Valleys, Antarctica - metaG UQ852 (21.06) | ecosystem: Environmental > Terrestrial > Soil > Desert | place: Antarctica: Dry Valley... | reverse complement strand
TGCAATTCTCATAATGAAACCGATTTCTAGGTCTGCAGCACCTTCGGCGCTGCAAACCTAGAAATTGGGTTCACATAGTTGTCGCCACTTGTATGAGGACAAATCAAAACCCAAAAGAGGTTGGCGGCGCGGAGCGCCGCCAACCTCTTTTGGGTTTACTTGCTTCCCAGTGAAAGATTAGACGTTGCGGCGCTCCGCGCCGCCTCTCTCTTTTGGGTTTACTCGCTTCCCAGTGAAAGATTAGACGTTGCGGCGCACCGCGCCGCCTCTCTCTTTTGGGTTTACTCGCTTCCCAGTGAGAGATTGGACGTTGCGGCGCATCGCGCCGCCAACCTCTTTTGGGTTTACTCGCTTCCCAGTGAGAGATTAGACGTTGCGGCGCACCGCGCCGCAACGATAATTTCTTGGGTTTGATGTCTAGTCCTATGCTGGGAAGGGAGTAAGACTGGCAACAGCTAGATTAATGTTGCTAGGGGATGATGCGTAATCGCGCATATTGGCTTAAATTAATCAGATATTGCAAAAATATGCGATCTCAATTTTTTATCAGCTCAATCTTGCTTATATTTCGATGAAAACTGCTTTCTCACCCAAACAAGAAAATAATAAATCTGGGAATCTTCTAAAAAAGCCAACTACGATCGCGATTTTGGTGATCGTTTTGCTGGGTGGTGGGTTTATTGCTTTTCGCACCTTGACCAGTATCAACCAAGGTGCAAAATCTAAGGAAAATACTGAGGTGGTCGAGTCCAAATCTCTGTCAGTCAAGATTAAGTCTAGTGGTTCTGTTGTGCCGATCCAAACTGTTAACCTCAGTCCTAAGCAAGCTGGAAAATTAGCAGAATTGTTGGTCGAGCAGGGCGATCGCGTGACTCGCGGGCAGATCGTGGCAAGGATGGATAATACTAATTTAATTCCGCAGTTGGATCAGGCTCAGGCAAGTGCTGCTGCAAGTGAAGCCAATCTAGTCAAACTACGCAATGGTAATCGGACTGAAGATATTGCTTCTGCACAGGCGAGAGTCGAGTCGGCAAGAGGTCGGTTAGAGGCGGCGCGATCGCGTTTGGCACTTGCTAGTAGTAAAACTTCACGCTTTCGAGATTTACAGGCTGAAGGAGCGATTACTCGCGATCGCCTTGATGAATTACTAACTGATGATCGCAGCGCTCAAGCTGATGTTTTCACGGCGCAGGCAAATCTTACAGAAGCAACTAGACAATTTGAACAGTCACGCAATGGGACTCGATTTGAAGACATTGCCCAAGCTGAAGCTCAACTCGCTCAAGCAGTGGCTTCTATTCAATCCGTTGAAGTTCAAATTGAAGACACGGTCATTCGCGCTCCCTTTGCAGGAATTATCACTCAGAAGTATGCCAGTGTGGGAGCTTTTGTGACTCCGACTACGACTGCTTCGTTGACTAATTCTTCTACTTCTACTTCCATTGTGGCGATCGCTAATGGCTTAGAAATCATCGCTAAAGTTCCTGAAATAGATATTTCCCAAATCAAAATTGGACAGGATGTGGAAATTGTTGCTGATGCGTTTCCAACGGAAGTTTTTAAAGGTAAAGTTCGGCTAATCGCTCCTGAGGCAATTATTGAACAAAATGTAACTTCTTTTCAGGTGCGTATTTCTTTGGAAACTGGTAAAGACAAGTTGCAGTCTGGCATGAATACTGATTTGCGCTTTATTGGACGAAGGATTGAGAATGCTCTGGTGGTTCCAACGGTGGCGATTGTGACTCAAGCAGGACAGATTGGTCTATTGGTTGCCAATGAGAATGGTCAGCCAAAATTTCAGCCCGTCACAATTGGTACTACAGTCGATGATCAGACCCAAATTTTAGAAGGTGTAAAATCTGGCGATCGCGTATTTGTGCAAATGCCAGAAGCAAAGCCATAGACAGAGAGAAGGGAGCGCAGAGCGCTCCCTTCTATTTGTCTATGCGGCGACTGATTGCTTGAGTGGTTGCCATGTCACTTGGCGATCGCTACCAACTTCGATCACAATTTTTACACGCGAGTCGCGATCGGGTATTAAAGATAGTGTTTCTAACTCTTCTTTAGATAGGTACTTACCTTCAATCAACCAAACTACTAAACCTTTAGCCTTAGCAGGTAAAGCATTCAGGCGCATTTGAATTGCAGGGGGAATAAAGTAAGTGCGAATATCAGTTTTGCCGAGGTGGGCTGGACGCACGCCATGAACATCAGTCAAGTAGCTACTCACATCGCCTAGTCCACGGGCGGTGATAAATAAAATGTCATAACCAGCATTCTTGAGGCGTAGCTGGTAGCGACCTTCATAGCCCCCTTCAGGGGGGACGCGCATAGCTAAAGCTCCTGCTTTTTCAAGGTCTTTAACAATTTTATCGTTGGCAATCAAGGGCATAGTGACATCCTTACTTTGAAGAGAGTTAATAGTATTTTACTCAATAAGTAGCTAGACGCAATTAAATATAAAATCCTAAGCCCTGTGGCGCACGCTGAGCGTGCGCCACAGGGCTTAGGATTATGCTCCGCTACTTGTGCGCCCCAAACAGATTACAGAAAAATAATGACACTCGCTGCTTCGCCAAAACCAAAGAATCGCGGTACGGCGCAAAGCGCCGTACCGCGATTCTTTGGTTTTGATTTGCCTAGTCAACAACTTGAACATCAATATCTATAGTGCCAGCAGGAGTAAGCCGCACAAATTTACTGTTTTGTTCTTGTAATGGTTCGCCGCAATTAGGACATTGAAATTGGCTCACCCTTGAAGCCGTAAATGTAGTGCTACACATCGGACATTCGGCAGAAACAATATTACGTTTGACCCACCATTGCAAACCAAAAAAAGCAATTACAGGGACTAGGGTAATGAACCCAATCAAAATGAAGAAGGAGTTAACTAACCAACCTAAGCCGATCGCACTAAAAGCCCAGAAAACGAGTAAAGTTGTTAACCAAAATCGCACACCTGACCAGCGATTGCCGTTGGGAAGATTATTGCCAAATGTGTAGTATTTCATGAGTTTTAGTCTCTGCATTTATCTACAGCGATCGTAACACTCTTCCCAAATTCTGTTATTTACGGTTTGTGTATGGTTAACCTCACTGAGTTATCATCAACGTTCTTGAGAAGAATTAATCCTTGAATTTATACAATTTTCTAGGGTTTGCGATCGCCCGATTGCAACAATTTGTATAACTTATTTCTTTACTGATATCGTAAAATGACTGTACCTTATGGGGATAAGTAGATAGGCGTAATAAAAAGCACCAGCATACTATCAGTTTCTATTTCATGCAAAAACCTCAAGTTCCACTTAATGAAAGCGATCGCCAAACTGCCCTTGATCGCTACAATATTCTCGACACCTTGCCCGAACAAGAATATGACGACTTGACACAACTAGCTGCCGATATTTGCGGCACACCGATTGCCTTAATATCATTAATTGATCACGATCGGCAATGGTTTAAGTCAAGAGTAGGAATAGATGCAACGGAAACGCCACGCGATATCTCCTTTTGTGGTCATGCAGTTGCCGAGAGTTCCTTTTTGAATGTTCCCGATACAATCCAAGATGCGCGTTTTGCCGATAATCCTCTGGTGGCAGAAGATCCGCGTATTCGCTTTTACGCGGGTATGCCCTTAAAGACTGCTGATAATTTTACTCTGGGAACTTTATGCGTCATTGATCACCAGCCTAGAAATCTCACCGATAAACAAATTCAACAACTAAAAGCTCTCAGTCGTCTGGTGATCAGTCAGTTGGAATTGCGCCGCAGCAATGCCACTCGCCAAGCAGCAGCAGAATGGCTATCTCAAGAGTCAAGGTTTAAGCAGGCGGTTTTAGATAGCTCCAACTTTGCATTGATTTCCACAGATTTAGATGGGGCGATCGAAACTTTTAGCATAGGCGCAGAGAATCTTTTAGGATATAAGGCGGCAGAAATCATCGGCAAAAGTCCTGCCATCTTTCATGATATCAATGAAATTATTGAACAATCGCATCAACTATCAGCCGAACTAAACGAGACGATTAAAGCAGGTTTTGAGGTGTTTGTCGCCAAGGCAAAACGGGGAGCATTATTTGAAAAAGAATGGACTTATATTCGTAAAAATAGCGATCGCGTTCCTGTTTTGCTATCGGTTACTGCTATTCGTAATCAACGAGAAGAAATTACAGGATTTTTGGGTTTTGCCAAGGATATTACTCAACGCAAACTTGCAGAAGCAGCATTATCTAAAAGTCAAGCTTTACTTGCAGAAGCCCAGCGAGTAGCCCAAATCGGCAGTTGGGATTACGACATTGCCACAGGTAAAATCACTTGGTCAGAGGAACTCTACAGCATTGTTGGGCGCGATCGCGCTTTGGGCGAACCAAACTATACAGAAAATTTGCAACTTTATCATCCCGATGATGCTATTAGACTGCATCAAGCCGTTGAGAAAATTCTCATTGATGGACAATCCTATTACTTGCGATTGCGCCTATTAAGAGCGGATGGCTCGATTAGATATGTCCAAGCAAAGGGACAAGCAGAATTTAATCAATCGGGACAAATTGTGCGTTTATTTGGAACTTCTCAAGACATTACGGAATTAGTACAAATTGAAAACGCATTGCGAGAAGAATCTGAAGCCAGAAAAATCCTCCTTAGCGAACTTCAAGAAAGTGAATCTCGATATCGGTCGGTCATTGCGACGATGCCTGAAGGTATTGTGCTGCAACAAGCAGATGGAAATATTATTGCCTGCAATCAAAGTGCTGAAGAGATCTTGGGATTATCTATCGATCAGATGCGGGGTCTTAAGTCCGTTGATTTTGAGAGATCGACTATTCAGGAGGATGGCTCTGTTTTTCTAGGGGAAGAGCATCCTGCCATGATCACACTCAAAACTGGAATACCACAAACCAACGTAATTATGGGAATCTGTCAGGAAGCCCGTCCTACAAAATGGATATCGATTAACTCCCAACCTTTATTTCACCCCGAGCAGACAACTCCTTATGCTGTAGTAGCATCTTTCGCGGATATTACTCAACAACGTCTAGCACTGGAGATGCTCAAGCATCAAGCCGAGCAGGAACATTTAATGGCGATTACTGATGGATTAACTCAAGTTTCTAATCGGCGCTGTTTTGACGAACGATTGCAAGTTGAGTGGCAACGCTTATTACGAGAAAACCAATCACTCTCTCTAATTCTTTTAGACATCGATTATTTCAAACTTTATAATGACCATTATGGACATCAAGCAGGAGATACTTGCTTAATCCAAGTCGCACAAACCGCCGCTAGTCAACTCAAACGACCTGCTGATCTATTCGCTCGTTATGGAGGCGAAGAGTTTACGGTGATTTTGCCCAATACAGATATGACAGGCGCGATCGCCGTCGCCGAATTAATCCAACAGTCCATCCATGATTTAAAAATTCCCCATATCACATCAAAAGTCAGCCCCAATGTGACAATTAGTTTAGGTATTGCCAGCATCATTCCCCGTCAGGACATATCTCCAGAAGCTCTAATCGCGATCGCAGATGAAAATCTCTATCAGGCAAAACAACAAGGACGCGATCGGTTTTATCCTCCATCGCGATGAAAAAACAGGGCTTGCATTTGCGATCGCTTGGCATTAATCCAGACGAGATTTGATATTGCGATCGGGATTAGTAAAGTTCCAGACAATCAATCATTGTATTATCTGCCAACTCCTGAATCACTTCTATTCCAGAACGTAATATTTGTTCAACTTGCCTCGTTGGAACATTTCCACAACGCAGCCAAATTATCTTTGGTGGCGAACCGTACAAACGACTTCTCTCGGCAAAGTCCGCATCCTGAGTCACAATATAGAATCCATTTATTTTAGCAAATTCCCATATTGCAGTATCAGTTTTGTTAGCTAGATCGTAAAGTTGAACATGACTACAATCAGGGAAAATATCGGCTAGTCGCACCACCAATTTACGACTCAAGTTTTGATCGAATAGTAACCTCACGCAGCACCCACAATAGCCATCAATCTATGTTCTCTATCAGCAGCAAATTCCAAACAAGCTCTGATATCTTGCTCCGTCAGTTCTGGAAAGTCATCTAAAATTTCTGCATGAGACATTCCTGAAGCCAACCACCCCAAAATATCATATACCGTGATACGCATTCTCCTAATGCACGGCTTACCACCTCTTTTATCTGGCTCAATTGTAATGATGTTTCGGTAGTTCATATTTATATTTACTATCTCTTTAAATAATCACGCAAGCCAACTCTAGCACAACAAAATTTAGCGTGCTTTTTTGGGGTGTGGCATAAAATAACAATGGACTGACTCTAATCATCATAATACCTTCCTAAATCTAAATGTGTTTAATGGTGAAAAAGCGATCGCGTTTAATGTTTAGGCGATTGAAATTTGTCTTGCATTTGCGATCTTCCGCTCCACATCAAAAATTCGTTGTATAGCTGTCTGCGATTTCCCCCAGATTGTTTATACTGAAATCAAGCATGAAAATTCACCAGTCTATTTGAAGCCAAGCGAAATATTATGATTCAACTTCAAGAACAATATATTACCAATGCTCAAGGCGATCGCGTAGCAGTCATTCTCGATATAGCAGCTTATCAAAAACTACTCGAAGAAATTGATGAATTTCTATGCTGGAAAGGCTATCAACAATCTATTGTCGAAACTGAACTAGAGCTTAAAAACGGTGATTTTTTAACGCTCAGTCAATATCTAGAAACCGAAGCATAACGAATTGCAAGAAGTCAGGGTTATCGTCTGCGAGTTGGAGACTATCGAGTACTTTACGACATTGATAACAAAGAAGAAATCGTAACGCTGCGACGAGTTAGGCATCGTCGTGAGATTTATCGAGATCTGTAATTGTAGGGCTGTCTTTTTTACAGAAAGGTTTCTATTTGTTCTGCGGCGATCTTAACTTCTCTCCTGTCTACAGCAGATTGAGAACAAACCCACCACTAAATTTTTGGTAAAAGCCCCGCGAAGCGGGGCTTTTACCAAAAATTTGGGTTTGGTTTGTTCTCAATCTGCTGTAAGAGATCTGCTAAAATCTAGCAACAATGCCACGCTTACATCACAACTCGGTCAAAGCAATGGTAAACCTCACATACCCCAAAGATCGCACCCTCCCAACTGCTGAGGACTTGCCATGCTCAGACGAAACACCAGTGGATAATCAACTCCAAAATGACATTCCTAATCTATTGCTGAGTTTACTAGCGTTCATTTTTGCCGAACGCGATGATTGGTACTTTGGGGTCGATATGGGAGTTTACTATAACCCCGACGAAGAAGCGATCGTCCCTGACGGATTTCTAGCGATTGGCGTAAAACGCGATACAGGTGAAAGGGGTAGACTGAGCTATGTCCTATGGTCAGAGAAAGTTTTACCGATTTTAGCTCTAGAAGTAATCTCAGAGCGATACAACAAAGAGTATGAAGACAAATTAGAAGACTATCAATCACTAGGCATCCTTTACTACGTTATCTACAATCCATTTAGCGGTCGAAGAGGAAGACACAAACACCGAAATAGACTCGAAATCTATCGACTAATCAGTGACAAGTACGAACTGCTCACCAGTGAGAATAACTGGATTTGGCTTCCAGAGATCGGCTTAGGATTAGGATATGAAACAGGAGAGCATATTGGCTGGGAACGTGAGTGGCTGTATTGGTATGATCGCGCTGGTGTCAGAATCCCACTGCCGAAGAACGCGCCATAACCGATCGACAGGCAAGATTAAATGCTGAAGCGATCGCTTGGCATTAATCCAGACGAAATTTGATATTGCGATCGTTACCTAAGTAGGCAGGCATAATTAAACGCAAAACCCAAAAAGCTGTAGCGCACGCTGCGCGTGCGCTACAGCTTTTTGGGTTTTAAGGTTTCTTTTACCTAGCTACCTACCATACAAAAGCTAAAGGTCTTCTGGATTAATTCCCATCTCACGAAGTTTAGTTGCATATTTAGCCATAGCATCAAGAGCTTGCTCCTTTTGTTCAACCTGCTCAAGATAAGTCAGAAATCTTGTTCCGTCAGGATTAAAGATATTTAAACTCGCATCAGTCAATTCAAAACGAATGCCCAATCTGGGACTTGTCCAATTTTGGACATCATCAACTGCCTCAAGGCGATCATATTCATCACTTCTGACCCAAACCACAAGATCGTTAGAAAGATGATCGTAAACATAATACTCATTAACACCATAGGTCTGATAAAAATCAAACTTACGCGACATTTCCAGAATGCGATTGCCTCTGGATAGAATTTCAAATACCACCTGTGGTACAACTCCTCCCTCTAGGTGCTGAATATAGGAGCCCCTCGCTCCTTTTGGTCTGCCAAATACCACCATCGCATCAGGCGCACGACGTATTTCGGGCTTACCTTCCACGGGATACCACAATAAATCCCTTGCCACAAAGACATTTTCATCATTCTTAAATAGAGCTTCTAATCCACCCGTAATCGTCACAATCCATTGATAATGCTCAGTACTCTCTGCCATTGGTTGTCCGTCACTACTGGGATAGATAAGTTCTAATTTGGCGATTGTATTAGTCATAGTCTTTGACCAGTGTCACTAATCGGTTAGCTTGAATAATCGTGCAATAGCTACATTATATAATCCACTCAATAAAAAACAAAACCCAAAAAGCTGTGGCGCTCGCTGCGCGTGCGCCACAGCTTTTTGGGTTTTGCGTAACTGTTTACATCACCACAAGGCTGATTCTATAACTTGCGCTAAAGTAGATAGGCGAGCGTTGTACGCTCTTAATTATTCTGATAGAGTTTCCCTTACAGAGCAGCTATGGATACGATTCGGCAGCCTCAATCAAAAATTAGTGCCTTTGATAAATTACGGCAGGCATCAGCATCGGCGATAACCAATGTTGAAGACTCAATTCCTCTGCGTGTGTTGGTACAGATTTTTGTATTTATCAGCATCGGTGCAGTGGATGCGATCGCTGTCTCTAATAACAGTGTGTGGGCGATCCCTCTTAGTGCGATCGGCGCAACTTGGGCTTGGCACGCAAGACGCAAGCGCAATGTGATCGTCAAGCTATTTGTTGCCGTTACGATGATCGCGATGCTGGTGATATTTCTGAATAACTTGGTAAAGAATACCGATGAAACCAGACTATTGTTGGCGCAATTACTAATCCAACTACAAGTTCTGCACAGCTTCGACTTACCACGCCGCAAAGACTTAGGCTATTCGATTGTCATTGGTTTGATCTTGATGGCTCTGGCAGCCACTCTCAGCCAAACGATGATCTTTGCTCTGTGGTTAATTGCTTTTTTATTAGTGGGGCTGCCGATCTTACTACTCGATCATCGCTCACGTTTGGGGCTGACAACTCCCAGTTTTAAGCCCGAAAAAATGGGAATTTCATTACTACCCTTATCGGGACTACTAGCGATCGTCTTAGTGTTGGGATTGACGATTTTTGCCTTCTTGCCACGCTTACCCGGTTTTCAGCTTCGCAATTTTCCTGTCAGCGTTAATTTGTCCGTGCAGAGACAGCTACCGAGAGGCGAAATATTAACCCGTCAGCAACAAAACGAACAGCAAAATGGCGCAAATGGCACTGGTACAAACGGCACTGGTGGCACTGGTGGCGATGGCGAACAACAAATATTACCGCCATTATTTGCACCCGAAATTAATACTGCCTCATCGGGGGGTAGGCAAAGCGTACAACGAGAGCCTGAACTGGTGATGCGGGTGCGATCGCAAGCAGAGCTATTTTGGCGAGTGATGGCATATGACGAATTTACAGGAACAGGGTGGCGCATCTCCCGCAATGACCCTAATCAAATTCGGACACTTCGACGCAGTCCACTTAACTATGAGTTTTTCGTACCTAGCCCTAGTTACGCTTTCACTGGTAAGCCGTTAAAGATAAAACCGATCATTAGTCGTGAGGTTGTCCAAACCTATACGATTACTTCCACTAATTTCCCCAATCTCGTTCCTGCGGCAGCCAAGCCTAATCAAATCTTCTTTCCCAGTGAAGAGATAGATATTGATGCGGAAGGAATGCTTAGGGGACCAGGACCTTTGCCTGAAGACTTGACTTATACGGTAATTTCTAATGTGGTCGCTCGCGATCCTCAGCAATTGCGACAACTTCCCAATCAATATCCGCGTTCAGTTCGCGACTTTTATCTGACCTTACCAAATAACATCTCACCTAAGGTGCAAGAAGCCGCACTGAAATTGGTTGCCACGGCTCAAGATGCGAAGGGTAATCCGATCGTCCTAGATAATGTCTATGATGTCGCGTCAAGAGTTGCTGAAGGACTCAAAGAAAACTATGCGGTGAAAACATTACAATTCAACGAGAACAATGGCGATCTAGTCTCACAATTTGTAGAACAGGGAGGTGGCGAGGAGAGCCATTTTGTGTCAACGATGGCGGTCATGCTGCGATCGCTGGGTATTCCCACTCGTTATGTTGTTGGTTTTGCCCCAGGCAAATTTAATCCCTTCACTGGACTTTACGAAGTTCAGAACATTGATACGCAATCATTGGTAGAAGTATTTTTCCCAATCTACGGATGGGTTTCCTTTGATCCTGTTCCCGGTCGTCCCTTATTCCCGCCATCGATTGAGGACAATCGTACCTTTGGTGTAATTCAAACTTTTTGGAATTGGGTCGCTCAATTTTTACCTAGCCCTGTCAATAACTTTTTTACATCGCTATTTGACAGCATCGGCAAATTTATCGGCGGTGTTGTGAGTTGGCTGATCGAGATGGGCTGGATTGGGATTGCTTTTGGCTTGGCGATCGCCTTTGGTATTGGCATCGGCGGCTGGGCTTTGTGGCAATTTATCGTTTGGTGGTGGCAGCGTCAGAGTATGCAAAAGATGCCTCTACCTCAACGCGCCTATCAACAGATGCTGCAATGGTTGTCTGAGCAAGGCAAGCCTAAGACTTCTTACCAAACTCCTCAAGAGTATGCAAACAGTTTGAGCGATCGCTTTTCTGAGCACCAAGCTCATGCGATCGCGAGGATTACGCAAATTTATCAAGACTGGCGCTATGGTAATCAGGCGATCGGCTACGATTTAGCCAACGAGCTAAAAGCTTTACTTAAACAGCTAAAAGCCAAAACCTAGAGACTGTTTTGTACCTTAAACCCTAATAAGTGAGTGGCGGCGCTCTGCGCCGCTACTCACTTATTGGGTTTAAGCCAAAACCCAGAGACTAAGTTGCGGCGCTTTGCGCCGCAATTTAGTCTCTGGGTTTTATGTCCTAATACAGTTGGCGACAGCTATACAAAAGCAGTAGCACAATTTCTTGAATTGGTGTAAAGATTTGTGATTTTATTACAATATCTTGGCTAAGTCAGCGCTTTTGGTAGACTAGATCGCGAATATATTAAATTTTTTATTTTAATCATGAGTGTAGTTAGCCAAGTTTTAGAAAGAGCCGATGAAGAGCTACGTTATCCTAATGTCTCTGAATTGCAAAGTGTCCAGAGCTTCCTTGCTACTGGTACTCAAAGGGTAAGAATTGCCACGATTTTGGCAGAAAGCGAAGATAAAATCGTCAAGAAAGCCACCGAAGAATTATTTAGGATTCACCCCGATTACATCTCCCCAGGTGGCAATGCTTACGGTCAAAGACAGCGCAATCAATGTCTAAGAGATTTTACTTGGTACATTCGCCTCACTACTTACGGTGTCCTCGCAGGCGATAAAGACCCCATCGAAAAAATCGGGATCATCGGTGTCCGTGAGATGTATAACTCCCTCGGTGTACCCTTAGTTGGCATGGCAGACGGGATTCGTTGCCTCAAGAATGCGTCTCTGGCATTGCTAAGCAAGGAAGACGCAACCACCACTGAGCCTTACTTTGACTACATCATTCAAGCCATGTCCTAGTTTGTACAGCACTTTGCGCTTTCAAAAATCTCTCTGTACCCTTTAAAGCACTAAGCGGCAGCGCAAACCCGTAAAAAAGAAGCGGCACATAGTGCCGCTTCTTTTTTACGGGTTTGCCCTCTAAACTTGCGCCTTCAAGAACTCACGAATACGTTTGAGTTGAAAGTCGCGCACGTAGTCTAGAATCTGAGTGGCGAATAGGTTAAAAGTAGAATCAGTCGCTTGCAAGAGGATGACTTCATCTTGAATAGCGATTACATCACCGATACGCGCTAGATGAAGCAATTTCTCTACTATTAGCTGTGACGGAAAAATAATTGGCTGGTTTGTGCTATTGCTTAGAGAATGTAAAGTAGAAGTTTCTGAATGGCGGATAATTTCTTCGTATTGCCACTCTAGGTTAAGCAGCGATCGCATAGTTTGAAATAGGGCATCAGGCTCAACGGGCTTAGCAATGAAATCATTACAACCCGCTTCAATACTAAGGCTGCGGTCTTGATTGAACGCACTTGCCGAAACCATTACGATCGCGGTTTTCTCAAACATCGAAATTTGACGCAATCGCCTAGTTGTCTCATGTCCATCTATTTCGGGCATCACCATATCCAACAGAATTAGATCGGGTTCAAACATTTGGGCTTGGGCAATGCAATCATAGCCATTAATCGCTTCGGCAACGATGAAGCCTAGAGGCTTGAGTAAGTCATTTAAGACCATGCGATTTTCGGTCTTATCATCGACAATCAAGATCCTTTGGCGATCGCCAACATAACCGATCACCGTCCGCCGATCAACTGCGACAGGAATAGCAAAGTGAGAAATCTCCGCAAGCTCGATCTCAAAGGAGAAAGTACTACCTATATTTACAGTACTCTCAACCTCCAGCTTACCACCCATCATCTCCACAATTTTCTGACAAATCGGTAAGCCCAATCCCGTGCCAGAGAGCTGTCGAGCGCGATCGCCCACTTGCTGAAACGGCAAGAAAATATCTACTAATGCTTCAGGGGCAATCCCCACACCCGTATCCGTGATAGCAAAGTAAATCCGATGATTGTTACAGGTGGAAGGATTTAATCCTTCACAAGCTTTAGCACTCACAGACAAGTTAACGCTACCGCGATCGGTAAACTTAACCGCATTCCCTAATAGATTTATCAAGATTTGACGGAGCCGTTTTTCATCTCCATACATAATCTCAGGAATATCACTAAGCGGTTGATAGCTGATCTGCACATCTTTAGCGCGCACCTGTAGCTCAAACATTTCGATCACGCTATAGAGCAATTTGGGAAGATCAAATTCGCTAGGATTTAATTCTAATTTTTTTGCTTCAATCTTCGATAGGTCGAGAATATCATTGAGCAAAGTGAGCAGGTGTTCGCCACTACGTTGAATAATATCTAATCCTTCCATTCGCTTACTGAAATCATGGTGATTACGCTTCAAGATCTGGGCATATCCCAAGATTCCATTTAAGGGCGTGCGTAACTCATGGCTCATATTGGCAAGAAATTCGCTCTTAGCACGGTTTGCCATATCGGCGATTTCTTTGGCTGATTGCAATTCCTTTTCAGCTTGTTTGCGATCAGTAATATCTGTCCCCACCGATAAAATTTCGATTAGTTGCCCTTGCTCGTCATAAATAGGCTTGTTAGACCAAGTTACCCAAACTCTTCGTCCACCTTTACAAAGATTTTCGTTCTCATTGAGTTGATATTTCTCAGGAACGCGGCATATTTCATTAATCATATTCCGAAGATCTTCATCGGTCACATTCCGCACTGAGACAATCGTATCGAGTACATAACTACCGATTATTTCTTCTAGCGTATAACCAAAAAATCTCAATCCATAATCATTTAAGAAGCAAATACGTCCTTGGGTATCCCACCTCAAAATAATACAGTTAGCCGATTCTACGAGATCACGATATTTCTTTTCACTCTCTTTAATATTCTCTTCGATCAATTTGCGATCGCTAATGTCTTTAATCACATAAATTGCAAAGAGCTTACCACCAAATTCAATCGATTCTGACGAAATTAATCCTGTAATTGGCTTCCCATTCTTAGTAATAAATCGCGCTTCAAAATTAGAGACTCGACCTTCAGCATCTAAAATTGTCAACATCCGATCTCGCTCTTGCAGATCCGCCCAAAGATTTAAGTCAGTTGGATTTGCCCCGATTGCTTCTTCTCGACTATAGCCAGTAATCTCTGTCCATTTATCATTTATATCAACGTGTTTTCCCGATTCAGTAGACATCAATGCCATACCATCAGGGCTAGATTGAAAAGCTTTAGCAAACTTTTCTTCTGACTCCCGCAGCGCCTCCTCAGTCACCTCATGTTCTAATATTTCTTGCTGCAAAGCATGGGTACGTTCATCGACCTTTTGGACAAGAAGTTGCGAATACTCTTCTTGGCGATTGTAAGCTCTTTTCATCTGACGACTCATCTGATTAAAAGAGTTTGCCAAGATCGATAACTCCTTAATCACACAGGAAGATTCCACTTTCTGATCAAGATTGCCATTAGCAATCGATTGACTTGCTTGGCTAAGCTCCGCGATCGGACGACTTATTCTTCGCGCCGCAATAATTCCTAAAACAGCATTTAGCAACAGCGCTAACAAGCAAAGCATCGCTGTTGAAATACTACTTTCCCTAATCTGTGACACAAAATCTGATTCAGGAACCGCCACGACAATGCGCCAATTTAATCCGACTAACTTAGCGTCATTCTTTAACTTCCCAACTTGCAGAAAATATTTCTCTCCATTCAGGTAAATTATGGATTGGTAGATTTTATCGTCTCTTTGAAGTGGACGCGAATTTAACCAATTCGTAATACTCCGAGTCAGTTGATCTTGATTATTATCTACTGAGATTGGCTTTAAGTAGTTAGCTTGAAAGAACTTGTCTATCGATATGTTAGAAGTAGCTACCAGCTCTCCCGTTGGTTCAACAATGATTGTCTGTCCGTTGAGACTGACTTTATTGTTTTTCAAAAATCGATTGATATCTCCTAGTGATACGGACACACCCAGCACCCCTTGAAAGTCTCCATCTTCGCGAGATAGTGGTTGGATAGAAGTAATCGCAGGTTCTTGAGTAATCGGATCTGTATAAACTTCTGTCCAAACATTTTGCTTGGTTTGCAGTAGACTTTGATACCAAGAATGGTCTGCAAGATTAAAGCTTTTAGCTCTTAATAGGGTTTGTTGCTGCCCAAATCGATCAGCCATGTATACAGTCTGATCATTCTCAACGGCAAATCTATCACCAATTCGTCTTGCTCCAAAGTACTTTCCATCGGTCGTGGCGACGTAGATGTTACTAATTTGCGGGAATTCTTGCAGTTGTCTCCAAAAGTGAGTTTGAATTTTCTTCTCATCATTCATATCGACCTGTTGTAGATCGACAGTACTAGCATTGATGCGGTTGAGGTTGTAGGGAAGTTCAAGATAAGAATTAAGGCGGTCTTGAACTTGCTCTGTCGCCTTTTGATAAAGACTGTTCGCTAACAAAGTAATCGCTTGATGACCATTCCGAAAGGAGAGCCAGCCAATTAGCCCAACAATAAAGAAGGTATTCAGAATAAATGGCAGGGTAATCAGCAAACTAAGAGGAATCTTTAGCCCCCTGATGAGACTATTCGATTGGCAAATATTGACCTGAGCGATCGCACTACTAGGAAAATTAGTATCAGATGCTGCCACATTTGGTTGATTTATGCGAGATAAATCATGATTGTCAACTGGAGTCGTCATCGTCTTTTTATTCTCTACTCAAAACCAAGGCTTCTCAAAGCTAGCTTACGACTATGCCAAATTTGGGCTTCTTGGGGAGAAATTTGGATAGCTTGATCATAGGCAACGATCGCCTCCTCCAGTCGTCCTAATCCGCTGAGGGCATTGCCTCGGCTATACCAAGCAAAATGATCGTCAGGATTAATTTCCAAGGCGCGATCATGACTGGCGATCGCTTCTTCATAAAGCTCCAAACGACTCAAGACAAGTCCACGATTATTCCAAGCATAATAGTCATCGGGGCGGATCTCTAAGGCTTGGTTGTAACTAGCGATCGCCTCAGTATAGTTTCCCCACTGCTCAAGCGCCTTCGCTCGACCATACCAGATCTGATGATCAAATGGCTTGTACTCTAAGGCGCGATCGTAGCTAGCGACAGCTTCTTCATATTTACCAATACTTTCAAGGGCATAGGCGCGGCTAAACCAACCTTGAACATAATCTGGCTTGATGGCGAGAGCTTTTTCACAGTAACTAATCGCCTCTTCATGTTTACCCAACACACTGCAAACCAACCCTTTCCCACCGTAGGAATAATAATAATCGGGCTTATATTGCAAAGCGATGTTATAACTATCAATCGCCTCCTCATAGCGCCCCACCATACTTAGGGAAGTGCCAAGATTATGCCAAGCTGCGTAAAAATCTTCTTTATAGGTGATTGCTTGACGATAGTTCTCGATCGCTTCAGTGTGAGAGTCAGACAGATCTAGAGCCACAGCACGGTTGTACCAAGCTAAATGATTATTAGAGCGAATATTTAGCGCCAGATCGCAATTGGCGATCGCCTCTTTACAGCGATTACCTGCGACTAATAAGCCTCCCTGCTCTAGGAGTAGCTCGATCCGTCGTTCTGAGATTAAAGGCTGGGCGGCGATCAACTTTTGGAGAGTTTCATACTTGAGATCCCGTTCTTCTTCTGTGATTTGGGCATAGGCTTCATAGCGATCTCTGTTAACCCACCGAAAAACCTCTTGCCGCAATAATTCCATGTCCGTTGGGAACTCAAACACCTTAACAGGAAACTCAAACAGATCAGGATAGCTATCAATAAAAAACTTGAGGGCAAATAGGGGCAAGAGAAAGACAAACGAAGTCGGCGCGATCGCCTTTAAGCGTGGCTGTACTAGGCTGAGGTGAGAAATGGGGCGAGGCAAATTTTTCAGCTTCTTACTTAAGCTGCCATCATCGATTAAGTCTTCAATATTGTTTTCTAGAAACTCCTCAATACTGGTAACAAACAAAATATCTGCGTTATGCAGTTCCGTTTTTTCGGCAAACATCTCATAAAAGTCGGCAATCGGTTGAGCAAGGCGCAACAATTCAATATGGCGATCGCTCAGATCCGCGTTAATTCTTCTAATAATTTGTTCACCCTCTGTTGGGGAACATCGTACAAACGACATGGAAAAAGATTGGTTTTCCTTTAAGGAAGCCAGCAAATCTTGATATTCTGCCTCAGGATTTTTTAAAGCATCTTTGTCCCAAGCATTTCCAGCGTATACCATAGTTTGTTCATCTAACTGAATACTCAAGCTAATCATACCAAAGTTCTAAATCATACTCCCTTCCCAGTGAAAGATTAGACGTTGCGGCGCACCGCGCCGCAACGATAATTTCTTGGATTTAATGTCTAGTCCTATGCTGGGAAGGGAGTAGCTACCGTTACCTATATTTAGGACAAAATCAAAAAGTTTAAGGAGCAATTTCCGATCAAACGAACCAGTAAAATTTATGAAAGGGTCGCTTCGCAACCCTTTCATAAATTTTACTGGTTCGAGATTGAGCGCAAAGCGCTGTAAAGCCTTGATTCATACCTTTGAAAAATGTGATCAAAGTGCTTACTGTTAAAATAGATCTGACTCAAATGATAACTTTAATATTCAAAATTCCATGACTGATCGTTTAATTCGAGCCCTTAGTGCTGATGGTCGCGTCCGTGTCTTCGGCATAAGTATCACCCAATCACTCAACGAAGCCTACCTTCGTCATGGACTATCACCAACATCAACAGCAGCCCTCGGACGAGCCATGAGTGCCAGCCTACTGCTTGCCGCAAACATGAAACGAGATCAAGCAAGGGTAAACGTCAGGGTTTCTGGTGATGGTGGATTGGGATTAGTTTATGCCGATGCAGGTTTTGATGGCACTGTGCGTGGCTTTGTCTCCAACCCCAGCTTTACCCTACCGCCCCTCGAAGATGGCTCCCAAGATGTTAGTCAAGCTGTCGGACAGGTTGGCTTTTTAAAAGTGATGCGCGATGTCGGTTATGGCGAACCTTACAACAGCACAGTGGAGCTAGTCGCGGGCGATATTGCCAATGATGTCGCTTGGTACTTGGCTTCGTCAGAACAAACTTACTCCCAACTGATGCTCACCGAAGTTATTGATCTCCTAGAACCTAATGCGAAATCGCCAGTGAAGTTTGCCGCAGGCATACTGCTCCAGATTATGCCTGCGGCAACTCTTAGGGCGGCGAAGACAGCTAATCGATCGCAAGAAGACTTAATTGAGCAACTCGAAGCTTGTAGCGATCGGCAGAAATTCACGACTTTATTAAGTCAGGGTAAGGAAATCGCCGATGTGATGCTGGAACTATTCGCCGAAATGCAGTTAGATATCTTACCGCTGACTAAGGATGTAAAATTTGCCTGTCCCTGTAGTTTTGAGCGAATGTTAGCCGCGATGAAAATGTTTGGAGAAGAAGATCTGCAAACAATGATTGCTGAAGACAAAGGCGCTGAAGCAACTTGTCATTTTTGTGGTGAGGTCTATCAGGCAACCACAAAGCAGTTAACAAATTTACTTACAGAATTACGCATCCAAACTAAAGCATAGGTACTAGAGTGTTAGCCACGCCGTTGGTGCGGCTAAGTAGATAAGCTTAACAAAACCCAAAAAGCTGTGGCGCACGCGCAGCCTGCACCACAGCTTTTTGGGTTTTGTTTTTTTGCAAAATTCCAAACAAAAATCCCTAAAAAATAATCCCTAAAAAACTATGACAGTTACAGCCCAAATCGGCATCATCGGCGGTAGTGGACTTTATAAGATGTCCGCCCTCGCTAACGTTCAAGAAGTCAATATCGAAACACCCTTTGGCAAAACCTCGGACTCGCTCATTTACGGCGAACTATCGGGGACTCCTGTATTATTTTTAGCGCGACATGGGCGATCGCACCATTTACTTCCCACCGAAGTTCCCTACCGCGCCAATATCTACGCGATGAAGAGTTTCGGTGTGGAATATATCATCTCGGCTTCAGCAGTTGGCTCTTTGCAAGAGTATGCCAAACCTCTTGATATAGTTTTGCCAGATCAATTTATTGATCGCACTAGTAGCCGCGAATCTACATTTTTTGGACAGGGGATCGTCGCCCATGTTGCCTTCGGCGAGCCGATTTGTAAGTCATTGCTGTCGGTCGTAGCTTCGGCTGCCGAAAGCGTGGAGTTAGGGCGCAGCAAAGTACATAAAGGTGGTATCTATGTCTGTATGGAGGGTCCAGCCTTTTCGACTAAAGCGGAGTCTCGGCTCTATCGCAGTTGGGGCGCAAAGGTGATCGGTATGACCAATCTCACCGAAGCAAAGCTTGCCCGTGAAGCAGAAATCGCCTATGCCACAATCGCCCTAGTTACTGACTATGACTGCTGGCATGATGATCACGAGAGCGTGACTGTGGAAATGGTCATTCAAAATTTGCAAAAAAATGCCGTCAATGCTCAACAGGTAATTCAACGCGCCGTCGCCAAGATCGCTACTAACCCACCCAAGTCTGAGGCTCACCATGCCCTCAAGACTTCCATTTTGACTGACCTAAGTCAAATTTCTGAGACAAGTCGCGATCGCCTCAAAGTGATCTTGCAAAAATATCTTTAAAAATCAAAACCAACTAGCCATATATACGCTCTGCCCAGTGAAAGATTAGACGATGCGCCGCAACGTCTAATCTTTCACTTGGCAGAGTAGCTACTTATCTAAACTCTAATAGCTAAGCCCCTTAACGGTTTCAAAGAAGAAACGAGCATTATCTTCAGGTGTAGTCGCGAGAATGCCATGACCGAGGTTCATGATATGTCCCTTACTGCCTGCCTTTTGCACAACTTCGAGGATACGTTCTTTGATGTAGCTTTGGTCAGCAAATAACACACAGGGATCGAGATTACCCTGCACAGGCATATCACGTCCAAGGCGATCGCGGGCTGCCGCTATATCTACAGTCCAGTCAACACTAACAATATCCACACCAGACTTGGGCATAAGGTCTAGCACACCCGCACTGCCGCTAATGTAGAGGATCATCGGCGTATCGGGATATTTTGCCTTAACCTGATCAACTACCATCTTTTGATAGGGCAAGGCAAAAGTTGCGTAATCCGTAGGACAAAGATGTCCAGCCCAAGAGTCAAACATCTGTACGACTTGAGCACCACATTCAATCTGATGAATCACATACGCGCCGATCATCTTGGCTAGTTTAGTTAAGAAACTATGAATAATCGCTGGCTCTTTATATGCCATTGACTTAATCACTGAATAATCCTTGGAGCCTTTGCCCTCAACAGAATAAGCGGCAAGAGTCCAAGGCGCACCCACAAAGCCAAGAATTGTCGCTTGGTCTTTAACTTCTTCTTTGATCGCCGCTAAGATCTGACGAATAAAAGGAACGGACTTGTCAGGGTCAAAATCTGTAAGTGCATCAACCTGTGCTTGAGTCCGAATCGGCGACTCAATGAGGGGACCTTTGCTTTCGATAATGTCAAAATTGATGCCGATACCTGTGAGGGGAGTCAGAATATCGGAAAACATGATCACGCCATCGGGCTGGAAGGCGCGGAATGGCTGCAAAGATATTTCGGCGGCAAGTTCAGCAATCTCTGATCGCTCTCTAAATGTGGGATATTTTTCGCGTAGATCCCGATATACCTTCATGTATCTTCCTGCTTGGCGCATCATCCATACTGGCGGACGATCTAATACTTCGCCTCTTGCTGCCCTTAGCAAGCGATCATTTCCTCCCATAGTTAGCTCTTTCCTTGTGTTAAAAAATTTTATTATTGTGCTTTTGAATTATAGAACGTGACGGGTCAGACACTAAATATAGCTGTCTCCAGTCTTGTAAGGACGCGAACCCAAGAAACGAGTTGCGGCGCTTCGCGCCGCAACTCGTTTCTTGGGTTTTGATGTCTATTTTTTCACTGGGAAGGGAGTAGGACACTTGGCTACAGGTATATTTGGGAGGACTGGCTGAGTAGATATTTTAGAGATTATGCCAACTCACACATAAAACTTAGGCTTTACAGTCTATTGAGACTTTAAGGGGTACAGATATTTCTTTAAAAGGGGCGC
>Ga0136636_10000420_pt1 | contig 21130 bp, 17 predicted proteins | sample AntDrymUQ8522106_2_FD_104653 | JGI IMG/M metagenome (GOLD analysis project Ga0136636, IMG submission 104653) | Polar desert sand microbial communities from Dry Valleys, Antarctica - metaG UQ852 (21.06) | ecosystem: Environmental > Terrestrial > Soil > Desert | place: Antarctica: Dry Valley... | reverse complement strand
TGCGCCTGCCGACCCACTGACCGCCATGGCTGAACCGAAGGACGGCGAGAGCTTCTTCCGCAAGGTAGTGCGTTTCGTGGCCAACCCGGCCACCGAATGGTCGGAAGCGGCCACACGCCAGGACGACGGCAACGAGCTGGAGAAATCCGAGCTCAAGGCCATGGTCGAGCGCAAGCGGCGCAATGACTTCGTGCGCAAGCGCGAGCTCGACACCCTGCGCAAGCTGCGGCGCGACGGCCTGTCGCCCGAGCAGCTGGCTGCGCTGGGCGGCTCGTCCAAGGTCGATGATTCCGAGGCACGGCTGTCGGAGAGTGCCGGCGCCCGCGCCGATGTGGGCGTCAAGGCGAAGATCGACGAGATCGAGCAGCAGATGGTCGGCGAGCAGACACCGCGCGAGCAGGCCGTGCGCCAACGCCCGCCCGCCCGCCGCCCGCCAGCAGCGCCCCAGCAACCCACCGATTTTTACAGCGCGCCTACCGAGCCGGCGGCATTCCACGGCGGCCAGCCGCTGCCGCCCGCACCTCCGGCGGCCGCCCGGACAGCGCGCCAGGCTCCACCCGCCGCACTGGACCGCGTGCCACCGCTGCCCGCCCTGCCCGACAGCGGGTTTCCACCGCCAGCGCCGCCGCGTCGGGCCGGTGCGGCACCACCGCGCAGCGCGCCGCCGGGCGTCGTCAGCACCTGGGCGCCGCCAGGCAAGGCAGCGCCACGCAGCCCGGCCCGCATCGACACCCCGCTGCCCGATTTGTCGACTCCACCGAAGGGCGGCGCCAGCCTGCCGCACACCGACAGCGGTTTCGACACGAACAGCCGATTCGCGGTCGAAGTCAACGAGGTGGTGCACGACCCGGAACTCGACGAGGCGGTGATCGCCTTCGCCAACGCCGATTTCAACCTGTGCGAGCAGGCGCTCACCAACCTGTGCCGGCCGACGGCGCTGCGCGGTGACCATGCCGAGACCTGGCTGGTGCTGTTCGACCTGTACCGCGCCACCGGCCAGCAGCAGAAGTTCGACAGCCTGGCGCTGGAGTTCACCAACCGCTTCGACCGCTCGTCGCCACAGTGGTACTCGCTGCCGCGCCGGGTGGCCGACGCGGCGGCCGACGAACGGCCCGACACCCGCGGCGTGAAGGGCGACATCGGCTGGGTGAGCCCGCCTTTGCTGGACGTGGAGGCGGTGGCCAGGCTGCGCTCGAGCACGCTGCAGCTGCCCTTGCCCTGGGTGCTGGACTGGTCCGCGCTGGAAGCGGTGGAGGCCGAGGCCGGCGCGCACCTGCATCTGCTGTTTCGCCAGTGGGCGCCGCAGCCGATCGACATGCGCTGGATCCAGGCCGACCGGCTGCTGCAGGCACTGCAGGAAGCCGCGCCCACCGGCGTGCGCGATGCCGACCCCGTGTTCTGGATGGTGCGCCTGGAAGCGCTGCGCCTGTCGAACCGGCCCGACCAGTTCGACGAGACCGCGATCGACTACTGCGTCACCTACGAGGTGTCGCCCCCGTCGTGGGAGCAGGCCCGCTGCCAGGTGCGCGCCAGCCATGTCAACAGCTCCACCACCACGCCGCCGATGTCGATCGTCAGCGAGGTGCTGTCCAGCTTCCTGGAGTCGGGCCTGCTGGACGACGGCCATGCCGGCCAGCAGGTGGGCACGGTGGAGCTGTCGGGTCAGCTGGCCGGCGACATCAGCGCAATCCTGCAGCAACTCGACCGCAAGCTGGGCAGCGCCACGCTGGTGCATGTGTCCTGCGCGCGGCTGATCCGGGTGGACTTCATCGCCGCCGGCGACCTGCTGAACTGGGTGCTGGCCAAGCAGAGCGAGAACCGGGGCGTCACCTTCATCGACGCCCACCGCCTGGTGGCGCTGTTCTTCGGCGCCATGGGCATCAACGAGCACGCCCGGGTGCAGGTGCCGCGGGATTGACCCGGCAGCGGCCCGCCGCCGGCGGCCGCCTTCTCTGCGCCCTCTCCTGAACGGACACCCCCCATGGAACCCTTCCACGGCACCACCATCCTCAGCGTGCGCCGCCAGACCCCGCAGGGCTGGCAGGTGGCGCTCGGCGGCGACGGCCAGGTCACGCTGGGCCACATCATCGTCAAGGCCAGCGCGCGCAAGGTGCGCAAGCTGCACCGCGACACGGTGCTGGCCGGCTTTGCCGGCGCCACGGCCGATGCCTTCACCCTGTTCGAACGCTTCGAGGCCAAGCTGGAGAAGCACCAGGGCCACCTGGTTCGCTCGGCCATCGAGCTGACCAAGGACTGGCGCACCGACCGGGTCTTGCGCCGGCTGGAAGCCATGCTGGCCGTCGCCGACCGCGAGGCCAGCCTGATCATCACCGGCAACGGCGATGTGCTGGAGCCTGAACTGGGCATCATCGCCATCGGCTCGGGCGGGGCCTATGCGCAAGCGGCGGCGCGGGCGCTGTTGCAGCACACGGCGTTGAGCGCGACCGACATCGTCAAGCAGAGCCTGGTGATCGCCGGTGACCTGTGCATCTACACCAACCAGAACCACACCATCGAGGTTCTCGAATGAGCATGACGCCGCAAGAGATCGTCTCGGAGCTGGACCGCCACATCGTCGGCCAGAACGCCGCCAAGCGCGCGGTGGCCATCGCGTTGCGCAACCGCTGGCGGCGCCAGCAGGTGCCCGAGGGGATGCGCAGCGAGATCACGCCGAAGAACATCCTGATGATCGGCCCCACCGGCGTGGGCAAGACCGAGATCGCCCGCCGCCTGGCGCGGCTGGCCGATGCACCCTTCATCAAGGTGGAAGCCACCAAGTTCACCGAGGTGGGCTATGTGGGCAAGGACGTGGACAGCATCATCCGCGACCTGGTCGACATGGCGGTGAAGCAGGAGCGCACCGCAGCGATGAAGCGCCAGCGCGCCCGCGCCGAAGACGCCGCCGAAGAGCGCATCCTCGATGTGCTGGTGCCGCCGCCGCGCCACGAGGTGGGCTTCGGCAGCGCCCCGGCAGACAGCAAGGACAACACCGCCCGCCAGGTGATGCGCAAGCGCCTGCGCGAAGGCGCGCTGGCCGACAAGGAGATCGAGCTCGACCTGGCCGAGTCGCGCGCGGGTATGGAGATCGTCACCCCGCCGGGCATGGAGGAGATGGCCGAGCAGTTGAAGGGCCTGTTCTCGCAGATGGGCCAGGGCAAGAAGAAGACCCGCAAGCTGAAGATCGCCGAGGCGCACAAGCTGCTGGTGGAAGAAGAAGCCGCCAAGCTGGTGAACGACGAGGACATCAAGACCCAGGCGCTGCACAACGCCGAGAACAACGGCATCGTCTTCATCGACGAGATCGACAAGGTGTGCTCGCGCAGCGAGGGCAGCGGCGCCGAAGTCTCCCGTCAGGGCGTGCAGCGCGACCTGCTGCCGCTGGTCGAAGGCACCACGGTGAGCACCAAGCACGGCATGGTCAAGACCGACCACATCCTGTTCATCGCGTCGGGCGCCTTCCACCTGGCCAAGCCGAGTGACCTGATCCCCGAGCTGCAGGGCCGCTTCCCGATCCGGGTGGAGCTGGGCCCGCTGAGCGTGGATGACTTCGAGGCCATCCTCACCAGCACCCATGCCAGCCTGGTCAAGCAGTACCAGGCGCTGCTGGCCACCGAGGGTGTGACGCTGGAGATCGCACCCGACGGCATCCGCCGGCTGGCGCAGATTGCGCATGACGTGAACGAGCGCACCGAGAACATCGGCGCACGGCGCCTGTCCACGGTGATGGAGCGGCTGCTCGACGACGTCAGCTTCGACGCGCCCAACCGCAGCGGGCAGACCGTGGCGATCGACGCCGCGCTGGTCGACGCCAGGCTCGGCGAGCTGGCGAAGAACGAAGACCTGTCGCGCTACATCCTGTAGCGCCTGGGGTGGGGTGGGGCGGTGGCCGGCAGCGGCGGGCGGTGGCAGGCGGCTCAGCGCCCGCGCACCATGGCCAGCAGTTTGCCGGTGTCGATCGTGCGGGCCTGCTCCCGCATCGCCGGCAGGTACTGCGCCTGCAGGCCCTGGGCCTGCTGCAGCGTGCCGGCGTAGGCGTCTTTCAGCATCTGCGCGCTCAGCACCCGCCCGCCGGCGTAGTAGCGCTTCGCCACATGGCCCAGCGCGTAGGTGGCGGCAAAGCTCATGCCGCTGCTCACCGCCTGCCGGCCCAGGCCGCCCAGCAGGCCGCCGCCCACCTTGCCCAGCAACCCGCCCAGCAGCTTGCGGCCGGCCTGCTCCAGGTATTGCGAGGTGAGGCCCACGCCGGCAGTGGCCAGGAAGTCCTTCACATGGCCACTGTCGAGCTGGTAGCCATGGGCCTGGCCGATGCGGTAGACCAGCTTCATCTGCAGCGGGATGATGGCCAGGGTGGACAGGTTCTCGGGCAGCAGTTCGAGCGCACCGTTGAGGATGGCGGCGTCCAGGATGGACTTGTCGAGCGCGGCCTGGTCGACCGCCGTTGCCACTGTGCCGGGCGCCTGGGCAGGGGCGGCGGCAGGTGCGGCTGCAGCCAGTGCGGCCACCGGGGCGGCGGCCGGGATCGGCGCCTGCGCCAGGGCCTCGGCCTGCTGGGCAAAACCGCTGGCCACGCCTGCAGCCAGGCCCAGGCGCTGGCCCAGGTCACCGAGGAAGGCCTGCTCGGCCGGGCTCTGCGCGCCGTCGGCATCGCAGATGCACACCGCCATCTCGTAGGCCAGCAGCCGGGCGTCGGCGCTGGCCAGCTGGGGCACGGCGGTGTCCAGGCGCACACGCTTGAGCAGCACGTCCTGGTACAGCGTGGGCAGGCGCACGCCATCGGCCTGGCCCAGGCCGTCGGCGATGCGCTTGATCTCGTCACGCTCACGGGCGTGCTTCTGGCCGTCGGCAAAGGCAGCCAGCAGGCTGATGGCGAGGATGGCCTGGTGTTCGGTGGCGGTCACGGCGGATCCTGAAGGTTGCCAGGCAGGGTGTGGCGGGCAGGTTCGGGTGCCCCGCCGCTTGAAAGTTCCGGCGGCAGGTCAGCCGGCATCGCGCTCGCGTTGCAGGGCCAGCAGGCCGTCGAAGATCAGCGAGTCGATCAGTTCATGCGCGATCGGCAGCCAGGGCGCCACCTTCCAGCCGGCGCCGCCGGTCATCAGCGTCAGCGGGCTCTGGCCGGTGCGCTGCTGCAGGTGGCGGTGCATGCGCTCCATCGCGCCGGTGATGGCGTAGGTGCCGCCGCTGGTCAGCGCGTCGCTGGTGTTGGTGGGGAAGTCGACCACATCGCCGGTGGGCACGCGCAGGCCGGCGGTGCCGCCTTCCAGCGCGCGCAGCATGATGCCGTGGCCCGGCAGGATCAGCCCGCCCAGGAAGCGGCCCTCGGCATCGAGGGCGTCCACCGTCACTGCCGTGCCCACCATCATCACCAGGGCCGGGCGCGGCGCGCCGCGTGCCAGCACATGCTGGCGCGCGCCGATCTGCGCCACGAATCGGTCGGTGCCCAGGCGGCTGGGGTGGTCGTAGCCGTTGGTCACGCCCGCCGCGCCGGCCGAACTGACCACCCAGCGCGGCGCCAGGTCCCACAGTTCCAGCTGCTCTTCCACCCGGCGGCGCACCGCGTCGCCGGCCACGTTGCAGCCCAGCACCGCCGCAGGCTGTGGCAATTGCTTCCATTCGCTGTCGGCCAGGGCGTCGATGTTCTCGAGGAACACCGCCCCCTGGTCCAAGACCACGGCGCCGGGATGGGTGGATTCGTACAGCGCCCACTTCAGGCGGGTGTTGCCGATGTCGATGGCGAAGAAGGGCATGGTGCGGGGGCCGCGCAGGGCCGGTGGGCAGTGGTTGGCAGGTCGGCGCAGGGCCGTGCATGCTAGCTGCTGCGGCAACGCACCGGTGCAGGGCAAGCCCTGGCCTCTGCGTGACTGACGTCACCACGCGTTCATCTAGCATGCATCCAGCCAGGAGACGCTCTTGCCGACGCCCGCCACACGCCCAGCCCTCACGCCCGCCCTCACCCCCGCCCAGGCCGCCGCGCTGGTGCCCGACGGTGCCACCGTGGCCTGCGCCGGCTTCGTCGGCGTGGGCCATGCCGAGGCGGTGAGCCGGGCGCTGGAGGCGCGCTTCCTGGCCACCGGCCACCCGCGTGACCTGACCCTGGTGTATGCCGCCGGCCAGGGCGACCGCGGCAGCCGCGGCGTCAACCATTTCGGCCATGCCGGGCTGCTGAAGCGGGTGATCGGCGGGCACTGGATCTCGGCGCCGATGCTGGGCGCGCTGGTGCAGGCCGACGCGATCGAGGCCTGGAACCTGCCGCAGGGCGTGATCAGCCACCTCTACCGGGCGATCGCCGGCGGCAAGCCGGGGGTGGTCACGCGCATCGGCCTGCACACCTTCGTCGACCCGCGCCACGACGGCGGCCGGCTCACGCCGCGCACCGCGCAATCGGCCATCGAGCCGCGGGTGCAGCACTTGCTGCTGGGCGGGGAGGAGCAGCTGTTCTACCCGGCGCTGCCGATCCAGGTGGCGCTGATCCGCGCCACCACCGCCGACGCGTTGGGCAACCTGTCGTGCGAGCAGGAGCCCTTCCACCATGACCTGCTGGCCATCGCCCAGGCGGCGCACAACTCGGGCGGCATGGTCATCGCCCAGGTCAAGCGCATCGTGCCGGCAGGCACGCTGCTGCCGGCGGCGGTGCGGGTGCCCGGCATCCTGGTCGACCATCTGGTGATCGCCGACGACCCGCAGGACCACTGCATGACCTTCGGCGAGGACTTCGATGGGAAGTTCAGCGCCGCGCCGGCCAGCCGGCCGCCGCGCGGCAGCGGGGCGGCGGCCCCGCTGCCGCTGGATGTGCGCAAGATCATCCAGCGCCGCGCGCTGCTGGCGCTGCAGGCGGTGCCGCCGCGTGGCGGCGCCAGCCGGCCGGTGGTGAACCTGGGCGTCGGCATGCCCGCCGGCCTGGGCGCAGTGGCCGACGAGGAAGGCGCGCACAACTTCATCCTCACCGTCGAATCCGGCCCGGTAGGTGGCACGCCGGCCGACGGCCCGGCCTTCGGCGCGGCGGCCTGGCCAGAGGCCATCACCACCCATGCCGAGATGTTCGACTTCTACGACGGCGGCGGGCTGGACATCAGCTTCCTGGGCCTGGCCGAGTTCACCCCCGAGGGGCATGTGAACGTCAGCCGCTTCGGCGACAAGGTGTCGGGCGTGGGCGGCTTCATCAACATCACCCAGAGCACGCCGCGGGTGGTGTTCATGGGCACGCTGACGGCCGGCGGCCTGCAGGTGGCCGCTGGCGACGGCAGGCTGCGCATCCTGCAGGAAGGCCGCGTGCCCAAGCTGGTGCCCAAGGTGCAGCACCTCAGCTTCCATGGCCCGTACGTTGCCAGCCTGGGCCGGCAGATCACCTACATCACCGAGCGCGCGGTGTTCGAGCTGCGCGGCGGCCGGCTGACGCTGACCGAGATCGCCCCGGGGATGGACCTGCAGCGCGACGTGCTGGCCGTGCTGGGCGCGCCGGTGGCGGTGGCCGACGACCTGCGCCGCATGGACGCGCGCATCTTCACCGACGCGCCGATGTTTCAGCCGTCGGGCTGAGAGCGCACCCAGACCTGCCGCTGCGGGTCAGGACGCCCGAGGGACATTGAGAAAACTTGGGAACGGCCCGGCGTTTCCTCATGGCTCGGCCACCATCGCCGGGTGGCTGGCCGGCAGGCGCGGGCCTGCACCGAACAGCTTCTCGCGCAGCGTGCCGGGCCGGTGCGCGGTCTTGAAGGCGCCGCGTGCCTGCAGCTCGGGCACCACCAGGCGGCCGAAGTCGACAAAGCATTCCGGCGCCACGGTGCGGCTCAGGTTGAAGCCGTCGATGCCGGTCTGTTCGGTCCAGCGGATCAGATCCTCGGCCACCTGGCCGGCCGCGCCCACGATGGGTGGTTGGCGGCTGCCCAGCACCATCTGCTGCAGCAGCTTGCGTTTGGTCCACTGCGGGCCCTGGCTGCGGGCGATGGCCGCCACGTTGCTGGTGATGGCGTTGCTGGCCGAGGCGTCCACCGGCTCGTCCAGGTCGAAGCGGGCCAGGTCCACGCCCAGCGAGGCGGCGGCATGCACCAGGGCTGCCTCGCTGCTGACATGGGCCTGGTACTCGGCGAACAGGTCCTGCGCCTCGGCGGCGGTGGCGCCGGTCACCACGGTGGCGCCCAGGAAGAACTTGATGTCGTCGGCCTGCCGCCCGGCGGCCACCGCCAACGCGCGGATGTCGTCGACGATGGCCTTGACACCCGCCACGCTCTGGCCGTTGAGGAACACGCATTCGGCATGCCGGGCCGCAAAGCGCCGCCCGCGCGGCGACGAGCCGGCCTGGTAGAGCACCGGCGTGCGCTGCGGCGACGGCTCGCACAGGTGCAGCGCGTCCACCGTGTACTGCTTGCCGTGGTGGTGCACCGCACGCACCTTGGTGGGGTCGGCGTACACGCCGGCGGCGCGGTCGGCCTGCACCGCGTCGTCGGCCCAGCTGTGCTGCCACAGCTGGCAGACCAACTGCATGTACTCATCGGCCAGGTCGTAGCGGTCGTCGTGCGCCATTTGCTGGTTCAACCCGTTCGCACGGGCGGCGCTGTCCAGGTAGCCGGTGACGATGTTCCAGCCCACCCGGCCGCCGGTCAGATGGTCGAGCGTGGACATGCGGCGGGCGAAGAGATACGGCGCCTCGTAGACCAGGTTGGCGGTGACGCCGAAGCCCAGGTGCTGGGTGACAGCGGCCATCGCCGGGATCAGCAGCAGCGGGTCGTTCACCGGCACCTGCACGCCGCCGCGCAAGGCCGCGTCGGCATTGCCGCCGTAGACGTCGTACACGCCCAGCACATCGGCCAGGAAGATACCGTCGAACAGCGCTGCCTCCAGCGTGCGCGCCAGCTCCATCCAGTAAGCCAGCGTCTTGTAGCGGGTGGACTGGTCACGCGGGTGGGTCCACAGGCCTTGCTGGATATGGCCCACGGTGTGCATGTCGAAGGCGTTGAGCAGGATTTCGCGGGGCATGGCGGCTGGCGTCGGTCGATGGGAGGGCTGGAGTGTCGCCCGATTGCGGCAGCCGGCGCGCCGCCTGGAGCCGGCCTGGCACCGTGCTTGCATACACACCGGGTGCACATCACTGCCATGCACCAACACGCTGCAAACACCCCGCCACAGAACGGCCATATGCACCACCGACCGCACCACAGACCGCACCACGGACCGCACCAGAGAATGCGCCATGGCACCCAGACCGGTCGCTGAACCGCGCCAGGTCGGCCGGCCCGGCGAGATTGCCGACCGCATCGTCGACGCCATCCTGGCCGGCCGGCTGGCCGCCGGGCAGCGTCTGGGCGAGCAGGCGCTGGCCGACCTGTTCGGCTGCAGCCGCACCCTGGTGCGCGAGGCGCTGGCGCGCTTGTCCGCGCGCGGCATGGTGGAGGTGAACGCCCGCCGAGGCTGGTTCGTGGTGCAGCCCAGCCTGGACGAAGCGCGCGAGGCCTTCGGCGCCCGCCTGGCGCTGGAAACCGGCCTGTTGCACGGCCTGGCCGGGCCGCTGCCCAGGCCGGCCATCCGCAAGCTGAAAGACCACGTCGCGCGCGAGCAGGCCGCCATCCGCGCCGAAGACGCCGGCGAGCGCAGCTGGCTGCTGGGCGACTTCCATGTCTGCCTGGCCGAATGCGCCGGCAACGGCCTGCTGGCCGACATCCTGAAAGACCTGACCGCCCGCACCACGCTGATCGCCACGCTCTACCAGAGCACGCACGCGGCCAGCGAAAGCTGCGCCGAGCATGCGCAGATCGTGGCCGCGCTGGAGACCGGCAACCAGCCGCGCGCCATTGCGCTGCTGCGCGCCCACATCGGCACCGTGGCCCACCACCTGGGCCAGCACAGCACTGCGGACGACCCATTGGGCACGCTGCGTGCAGCACTGGTGCCGTTGAACGCCGGCCGCAGCGCGGCAGCTGCCGGCGCACCCGCGACCACGCCGACAGCCCGGACGCGCCCACCGCGCCCACCGCGCCGTCGCAAGCTGTTCACCGATCTCATCCCCCCTGCCCCACCCCAACCGGAGACCTGAGCCATGCAACGCCGCCACACCCTGATCACCCTTGCTGCCGCCGCCCTGCTGCCCCTGGCCGCCCAGGCGCAGACCGCGCTGGACGACATCCTGGCCAGGAAGGTGATCAACATCGCCATCCCCACCGACTTTCCGCCGTACGGCTTTGTCGGCACCGACCTCAAGCCCCAGGGCCTGGACATCGACATGGCCAACCTGATCGGCGCCAAGCTGGGCGTGAAGGTGGAGCTGGTGGCGGTGACCAGCGCCAACCGCATCCCCTACCTGCAGACCAGGAAGGCCGACCTGGTGATCAGCACGCTGGGCAAGAACCCCGAGCGCGAGAAAGTGATCGACTTCACCGCCGCCTACTCGCCGTTCTTCCAGGCGGTGTTTGCCGCCAAGGGTGTGGCCATCAAGGGCGCGGCCGACCTGGCCGGCAAGACGGTGGGCGTGACCCGCGGCGCCATCGAAGACCTGGAGCTGACCAAGATCGCCCCGGCCACGGCCGACATCAAGCGCTTCGAGGACAACAACACCACCGTGTCGGCCTTCGTCTCGGGCCAGGTGCAGGTGCTTGCCACCGGCGCGTCGGTGGCCGGCAACCTGATGGCCCGCAACCCGCAGCTGGGCACCGAATACAAGTTCGTGCTGAAGGACTCGCCCAACTTCATCGGCGTGGGCAAGGGCGAAGACAAGCTGCGGCTGAAGGTCAACGAGATCATCGCGGCGGCCAAGACCGGCGGCGACATCGACAAGATGGCGCAGAAGTGGCTGGGCCGCCCGGCCGGCACGCTGCCCGAGTGATCTGTCACACCTCCGAAGCGCCGGCGGCGCTGCCCCTCAAGGGGGCCACGCCTGCGGCCCGGCGAAGCCGGTTCCACAGCGTGTGCTTGGTCAGACCCGAACGTCAAGAACGGCCTGAACGATGATCCAACTCGACTTCCTGGCAGTGTTGTCGCAGTGGCCGGCGCTGCTGCAGGGCGCCGCATTCACGCTGGGCCTGAGCGCCGTGGCGGCGGTGCTGGGCGTGGGCCTGGGCGTCTTCTGCGGCTGGGCGCGCAGCGAGGGCCCGCGCTGGCTGGCGGCGCTGGTCTCGGCCTATGTGGAGCTGATCCGCAACACGCCGTTCATCGTGCAGCTGTTCTTCATCTTCTTCGGCCTGCCCAGCCTGGGCGTGAAGCTCAGCCCGGAGGTGGCCAGCATCATCGCGATGGTGGTCAACCTGGGCGCCTATGCGGCCGAGATCGTGCGCGCCGGCATCGACAACACGCCCAAGGGCCAGATCGAGGCGGCACGCAGCCTGGCGCTGAGCGAGCTGCAGGTGTTCACCCGCGTGGTGCTGCCGCCGGCACTGGGCCGGGTGTGGCCGGCCCTGACCAGCCAGATCGTCATCGTGATGCTGGGATCGGCGGTGTGCGGGCAGATCTCGGCCCAGGAGCTGAGTTACGCGGCCAACCTGATCCACAGCCGCAACTTCCGCGCCTTCGAGGCCACCATCGTCGCCACCGCCATCTACCTGGCGCTGTCGATCGGCGTGCGGCAGTTGCTCAACTGGCTGGGGCCGCGCTTCATCTTCGGCCGCCTGCCCGCCGCCGGCCGCTGACTTTCAAAGAAAGGGCGCACAGCATGGTCGACTTTTCCATGTGGGACATCTTTCGCAACCTGCTGCTGGCCGCGCGCTGGACGGTGGGCCTGTCCATCGTCGCCTTCGTCGGCGGCGGCATGGTGGGGCTGGCGCTGTTGCTGGCGCGGCTGGCCAAGCTGCCCGGCGCGCAGCTTGGCGTGGCAGCCTATGTGCAGCTGTTCCAGGGCACGCCGCTGCTGATGCAGCTGTTCCTGGCCTACTTCGGCCTGGCGCTGATCGGGCTGAACGTGTCGGCCTGGGTGGCGGCCAGCCTGGCGCTGACGCTCTACACCAGCGCCTTCCTCACCGAGATCTGGCGCGGTTGCGTCAACGCCATCCCCAAGGGCCAGTGGGAGGCCGCCGACAGCCTGGCGCTGAGCTTCGGCGAGAAGATGCGCCACGTGGTCGGCCCGCAGGCGCTGCGCATCGCCGTGCCGCCCACGGTGGGCTTTCTGGTGCAGGTGATCAAGGGCACGGCACTGGCTTCGGTGATCGGCTTCATCGAGCTGACCAAGGCCGGCACCATGATCACCAACGCCACCTTCAAACCGTTCACCGTCTACGCCTGCGTGGCGCTGTTGTACTTTGCACTGTGCTGGCCGGTGTCGGCCGCCAGCCGCAAGCTGGAGAGGAGCTTCAAGCATGGCCGCTGATCTGCCCACCGACGACCCTATCGTGCGCATCAGCGCGCTGCGCAAGAGCTTCGGCGCCAACGAGGTGCTCAAGGGCATCGACATGCAGGTGCAGCGCGGCGAGGTCATCGCCATCATCGGCAAGAGCGGCTCGGGCAAGAGCACGCTGCTGCGCTGCATCAACGGGCTGGAGGTGTTCCAGCAGGGCAGCCTGCTGGTGGACGGCCTGCCGCTGAAGCATGGCGACGCCAAGGCCATGCGCGCGCTGCGCCAGCACGTGGGCATGATCTTCCAGAACTTCAACCTGTTTCCGCACCTGAGCGTGGGCCGCAACGTGATGCTGGCACCCACCCTGGTGAAGCAGACCGACAGCGCCGCTGCGGTCGAGCTGGCCAGGAAGCTGCTGGCGCGGGTGGGGCTGGCCGAGAAGTTCGACGCCTGGCCCGACCAGCTGTCCGGCGGGCAGCAGCAGCGTGTGGCCATCGCCCGCGCGCTGGCCATGCAGCCGAGCGTGATGCTGTGCGACGAGATCACCAGCGCGCTCGACCCCGAGCTGGTGGGCGAGGTGCTGCGCGTGGTGGAGACCCTGGCCGAAGAGGGCATGACGCTGCTGATGGTGACGCACGAGATGAACTTCGCCCGCAAGGTGGCCGACCGGGTGGTGTTCATGCACGCCGGCCGCATCCACGAGATGGGGCCGCCGGCGCAGCTGTTTGCCGATCCGCAGACGGCGGAGCTGAAGCAGTTTCTGTCGGCGTTGCATTGACGGTCCGTAACGGGCTCGTCGCTGTCGTTGCCGTCGTTGAACAGCCGACATTCAAAGTTCGGCGCGAGGACGAGGACGAGGACGGCGGGTGACTGGCTGACTCCATGACATTCCGGGCGCCGGGCCGGGCGGGCGTGTTCTGCGCAAGTCAAGAAGGGAGGGCCGGAGGCCCGGCCAAGGCCGGCAAGCCGTGCGTGCGCCTGGTGCCGCTGGAGATGCCGCCGCGCCTGACCGATACCGCCAAGGGCAAAGCCGCGCTGACGCCAGGACCGACACCCGTCACACGCCCCGGCGACAATCAGCGATGACCACCCACACCCTCATCGTCACCCAGAGCTTCACCGACGCTGACGCCGCGCTGGCGCACGCCGCCACCATCTACACCGCCGGCATCGAGCACCTGCGGCGCAGCCTGCACGACTTCGTGGCCGGCACCAACGCACCCGGCCGCATCCGCGCCTGCTACCCCTTCGTGCGGGTGCGCACCGCCACGGTGGCCCGTGCCGACAGCCGGCTGAGCTACGGTTTCGTCGCCGGCCCGGGCGTGTACGAGACCACCCTCACCCGGCCCGACCTGTTTGCCAACTACTACCGCGAGCAGTTCACGCTGCTGCTGCGCAACCATGGCGGGCCCATCGAAGTGGGCATGAGCAGGCAGCCCATCCCCATCCACTTCAGCTTTGCCCAGCACGACCATGTGGAAGGCACGATGAGCGCCGAGCGCCGCCAGCTGATGCGCGACGTGTTCGACCTGCCCGACCTGGCTGCGATGGACGACGGCATCGCCAACGGCACCCACGAGCCCGGCCCGCGTGAGGCGCAGCCGCTGGCGCTGTTCACCGCGCCGCGGGTCGACTATTCACTGCAACGCCTGCGCCATTACACCGGCACCTCGCCAGAGCACTTCCAGAACTTCGTGCTCTTCACCAACTACCAGTTCTACATCGACGAGTTCGTGCGCCTGGGCCACGAGATGATGGCCAAGCCACTGGGCCAGGGCGGGCTGCTGGGCAACTGGCCCAAGCATGCAGCCGAGAGCGACGACTACATCGCCTTCGTCGAACCCGGCAACGTGGTCACCCGCCGCGCCGGCACCGCCGCCGATCCGGAAGATGCTTACGGCGCCGCGCCGCCACGCCTGCCGCAGATGCCGGCCTACCACCTGGTGCGTGCCGACGGCTCGGGCATCACCATGTGCAACATCGGCGTGGGCCCCAGCAATGCCAAGAACATCTCCGACCACATCGCCGTGCTGCGCCCGCATGCCTGGCTGATGCTGGGCCACTGCGCCGGCCTGCGCAACACCCAGCAACTGGGCGACTACGTGCTGGCCCATGCCTATGTGCGCGAAGACCATGTGCTGGACGAAGAGCTGCCGCTGTGGGTGCCCATCCCCGCACTGGCCGAGGTGCAGCTGGCATTGGAGCGTGCGGTGGCCGATGTGACCCAGCTCGACGGCTTCGAGCTGAAGAAGATCATGCGCACCGGCACCGTGGCGAGCACCGACAACCGCAACTGGGAGCTGCTGCCCCAGCGCGGGCCGGAGCGGCGCTTCAGCCAGAGCCGCGCGGTGGCACTCGACATGGAGAGTGCCACCATCGCCGCCAATGGCTTCCGCTTCCGCGTGCCCTACGGCACCCTGCTGTGCGTCAGCGACAAGCCGCTGCACGGCGAGATCAAGCTGCCCGGCATGGCCAACGCCTTCTACCGCGCGCGGGTCGACCAGCACCTGCGCATCGGCATGCGCGCCATCGAGCTGCTGCGCCGCCAGCGGCTCGATCAGCTGCACAGCCGCAAGCTGCGCAGCTTTGCCGAGGTGGCGTTCCAGTAGTCCAGGCAGGGCAGCACTGGCCTGGCATCGCGTCGCCCCCACGGTTGGGGCGCAAAGGACGTTCGTCAGCCGCCGCGGCAAGCCGCGTAGGCGTCCAGCGGGCGCTGGTACACGCTGGTCTGCACGTCCAGCAGGCCCAGCACCGAATGGAAGTAGTGGTCGTGGCTGATCTCCACATCCACCCTGCCCTCCAGGCAGGCCGCGTCCAGCCGCTGGCGCTGCGCAAAACCGGGGCTCAGCCAGGTGATCCAGGGCACGCGCTTCTGCACGTCCGGGGCGATCGCATACGGCAGGCCGTGCAGGTAGAGGTTGTTCTCGCCCAGGCTCTCGCCGTGGTCGCTGACATAGACCATCGCCGTGTCGTTGCTGGCCTGGCGCTGCTGCAGCCAGCCGATGGCCAGGGCCAGGAAGTGGTCGGTGTAGGCGATGGTGTTGTCGTAGGCGTTCAGCAGCTGCTCGCGGCTGCAGTCCTGCAGCGCGTTGGTGGCGCATTCGGGCATGAAGCGCTTGAAGGCCGGCGGCACGCGCTTGTAGTAGGCCGGGCCGTGGCTGCCCATCTGGTGCATCACCAGCAGCACGCCGCGCTCGCGCTGTTCGGCGGGCAGCGCAGCGATGCGCGCGTCCAGGCCGTCCAGCATGATCGGGTCCCAGCACTCGCCGTCGGCACACAGCGTGGGGTGCTTGAGCGCGGTGGTCTCCACATTCGGCATGCGCTCGCACACGCCCTTGCAGCCGGCCTGGTTGTCCAGCCACAGCACGGCCAGGCCGGCGCGCCGGGCCACGTCCAGCAGGTTCTCGTGGTTGGCCTGGCGGCCGCTGAAGCCATCGCGCCCCAGGTGCGAGAACATGCACGGCACCGACGCGGCGGTGTTGGTGCCGCAGCTCCAGGCGTTGCGCCAGCTGATCACCGGCAGCTTCTCCAGCTCGGGCGTGGTCGGCCGGCCATAGCCGTTGATGCCGAAGTTGGCCGTGCGCGCGGTTTCGCCCAGCACCAGCAGCAACAGCGGCGGCTTGGCGCCGGCGGCGTGGCTGGGGCCCAGGCGGGCGTCGGTGCCCAGCGGCAGCAGCACACGCGGGTTGCGGCGCAGCGGTTCGCTGGCCACCATGCCCAGGCCGTACAGGCTGTTCAGCGGGTTGAGCAGGTAGCGCAGCTGCTTGTGGTTGCGCATCGTCGACGACAGCGGCTGAAAGCTGGCCACCACCGCTGCCACCACCAGCGCCAGGCCGACCAGCGCCACGCCCAGGTTGCGCCCCAGCTGGCGCGGCCAGCGCGCCAGCTGCACCGGCGTGCGCCACACCAGCCAGGCCGGCAGCACACCGCCCAGCAGCAGCATGGCGGCCATGCGCCAGCTCAGCAGGTCGCCGGCCTCGCGCGGGTTGGTCTGCAGCACGTTCACCAGCATGCTCTGGTCGATCACGACACGGTAGGCCAGCATGAAGTGCGCGCCGGCAGCGGCCGCCAGCAGCAGGAAGATGGCCACCGGCTTGAGCGTCCAGCGCCAGGCCAGCAGGCTTTGCAGCGCCACCAGCGCACCGAACAGCGCCAGCGCCAGCGCCACCGCCAGGCCCCAGCCCTTCAGCGCATGCGCGCCCTGCAGCAGGCCCAGCTCGGCCAGCGCCTGCCACAGCGGCCAGTTGCCCAGCGTGGCCATGGCCGCGCTGGTGGCCAGCACCAGGCGCAGCGGGCCGCGCCCGCTGGCCGAAACCCGCGCCGTCATGCCGCAGCCGCCGCAGTGCGGGGCGCCTGGTCGAAGCGCCGGCAGGCGCTGTCCAGCGCCCAGGCGACGCACCAGCACAGCCACCCGCTCCACAGCGTGTGGCTCATGAAGTGCGCACCACGCCACTGCTGCGAGATGCCCAGCAGCAGCCCGGCCACCACCGCCGCCAGCAACCAGCGCCGCGCCAGGGCAGGCGCCACCGGCCGGAAGACGAAGTAGCCGCCGATGAAGGCGAAGCCGGCGCTGGCATGGCCGGCCGGAAAGCAGGCGCCGCGCCCGCCCGCCGGCGTCACCCACCACAGCCAGTGCGACACCGGCTCGGCCAAGCCGCCGTAGGCCGTCAGGTTCCAGGGGCAGGCCGCCGGGTTGACCGACTTCAGCAGCGACACCAGCGCCACCGAGAGAAGCACGCCACCGGCCAGCTGCAGCCGGCGCGGCAGCGCCAGCCAGCGCAGCGGCCCCCGCGGCCACCACACGCCCAGGCACAGTGCCAGCGCCAGCGCCCAGGCCAGCAGGCGGCCGATGCTGTGCAGCACCTGGTCGAGCAACCAGTGGGTGCGCAGCGGGAAGCCGGCGGCATTGCCGGCCAGGTCAGCCAGCCAGCGGTCACCCCCCGCCACCTCCCAGGCCAGGAAGGCCAGCGCCGCAGCCAGCGTGGCGAGCGCCCACTGGCGCAGCGGTGGTGATCGGGCTGCGGTGGCCAGGGCGGGGGCGCGGAAGGCAGCGGCAGGCGGCGCCACGGTGGGCAGGGATTCAGCAGACATGAAGGCGGACAGGATGCGGGCAGGCGCTGGAGGATTGATAAAGGCCGCATGAAGGGCGGGGTCAACGCAGATTCAATGCGGATTCAACCACGCAGCATGGTGACTGCAGCCGCCCGCACAACCGGGCGATGCGGGTGCTGGTGCTGGTGCTGGTGCTGGTGCTGGTGCTGGTGCTGGTGCTGGTGCTGGTGCGGGTGCGGGTGCGGGTGCTGCAAGACGGCGCCGGATCGCCGACGGACTGTTGGCCATTCGGGCCGCCAGGGCCATGCGGTGGACAACGCGCTGGCGCACCGGCCGGCTTCAGCCGCCGCCATGCGCTGCAGTTCGTGCGGGCGGCCGACGGCAGCGCCTTGCAGCCCGGGCCGGCCGACCGCTGAAGCGCAGGCACCAGCCGCGCGGCATGCTGCGGGCGCTGGCAGGTGCGTCAGGCGCCGAGCGCCTTGAACAACGCCACGCGGTTGTTCAGCTCGCCCTGGCGCGCCTGCAACACCGCCTGCTCGGCGGCGAACAGGCTGCGCTGCGCGTCGAGCAGTTCCAGCGTGCTGGCCGCGCCCTGCTCGGCGCGCAGCGCGGTCAGGCGCGCGGTCTCGCGGGCGGCGGCGCGCTGCAGCTCCAGCGCCTGGCGCTGCGCACGCCAGGTGGCACCGCCGGCCAGTGCATCGGCCGTCTCGCGGAAGGCGGCCTGGATGGCGCGCTCGTATTGCGCCTGCGCAGCGACCCGCGCGGCCTGGGCACCCTCCAGGTTCGCCTGGCGGCGCCCGCCGTCGAACACCGCGAGCGCCAGGTTGGCCGCCAGCGTGTAGCCGAAATTGCCGCCTTCGAACAAGCCCGACAGCTGCGGCGACACCTGCCCGGCCTGGCCGGTGAGGGTGATGCTGGGCAGAAAGGCCGCACGCGCCGCGCCGATGTTGGCGTCGGCCGCACGCAGCGCGGATTCGGCCTGCATCACGTCGGGCCGGCGCAGCAGCACCGCCGACGGCAGGCCGGCGGGCACCTCGGTCAGCCAGGCCTCGTCGGCCAGCCGCGGGCCACGGGTCGCGCCGTCGTTCATGCCGTCGTTCATGCCGTCGTTCATGCCGTCCGCCGGCAGCGCGCGGCCCAGCAGCAGCGCCAGCGCATTGGCGTCCTGCGCCCGCTGCCGCTCCAGCTGGGCCTGGGCGGCCATCGCCTGGGCCACCAGCGCCAGCTGGGCCTGCAGCTCCAGCTGGCTGGCGGCGCCGGCCGCTTCACGCAGCTGCACCAGCTGCAGCGTCTGCTTGCGGCTGGCCAGGGTCTGGCGTGCCAGGGCCAGCAGTTCGTCATCGGCCTGCAACGCCAGGCCGGCCTGCAGCACCGCCGCCACCACCGTCAGCTCGGTGGCGCGCCGGGCCTGGGCGGTGGCCTGGAACTGCGCCTGCGCTGCCTCGCTCAGGTTGGCCAGGCGGCCGAACAGGTCGATCTCCCAGCTGGCCAGCTGCACGCCGGCGCTCAGCGTGCTGGCCTGCTCGCCCCTGCTGTCGGGCGCCCGGCTGGCGTTCAGCCCGGCGCCCAGCGTGGGCAGGCGGCTGGCGTCGGTGGCGCTGAACTGGGCGCGGGCGCGCTGCACGTTGGCGGCAGCCACGCGCAGGTCACGGTTGTGCGCCAGCGCCAGCGTGATCCAGCCGCGCAGCCGTGGTGATGTGACCACCTGGCTCCAGGGCAGGGCCGGCGCTGCGTCGGCGCTGCCGCCAGGCACCGGCAGCTGCACCGGCAGGTCGGCCTGGGCCAGTGCCTGGTCGGGCGGGGCAGACTTCCAGTTTGGCGCGCTGGCGCAGCCGGCCAGGACCGCTGCAAGCACCAGCGTGGCGGCCTGCGCGCTGCGGCGCGTGGACGGTCGGGACACCAGGTCGCGGCTCATGCCGGGTCTCCGGGGGTGGCGAGGGTGGCGGGGGCGGCGGGGGTGGCAGGCGTGCCCGGCGGAATGCGCGACGGCACATGCGGCACCGGCAGCGGCGGCGAGCTCCCGGTGGCATGCGGCGGACCCCCCGAGGCCGGGAACAGCCGGCGCACCACCACGTAGAACACCGGCACCAGGAACACCGCCAGCACGGTGGCGGTGATCATGCCGCCCATCACGCCGGTGCCGATCGCGCGCTGGCTGTTGGCACCTGCGCCGGTGGCCAGGGCCAGCGGCAGCACGCCCAGGATGAAGGCCAGCGAGGTCATCACGATCGGCCGGAAGCGCAGGCGGCAGGCGGTCAGCGTGGCCTCGATCAGGCCCTTGCCCTCGGCCTGCAGGTCCTTGGCGAATTCGATGATCAGGATCGCGTTCTTCGCCGACAGGCCGATCACGGTGATCAACCCGACCTTGAAGTACACGTCGTTGGGCATGTCGCGCAGCCACACGCCGGTGAGCGCGCCCAGCACGCCCAGCGGCACCACCAGCATCACCGCCACCGGGATGGCCCAGCTCTCGTACAGCGCGGCCAGACAGAGGAACACCGCCAGCATCGAGAAGGCCAGCAGGATGCCGGCCTGCGCGCCGCTGAGCTTCTCCTCGCGTGACTGGCCGGTCCATTCGAAGCCGAAGCCGGGTGGCAGCTGCCCCGCCAGGCGCTCCATCTCGTCCATCGCCTCGCCGGTGCTGCGGCCAGGCGCGGCGTCGCCCGCCAGGCGCATCGCCGGGTAACCGTTGTAGCGGGTGGTCTGCATCGGGCCGTTGACCCAGCGGGTGCTGGCAAACGCCGACAGCGGCACCAGCTGGCCGCGGTTGTTGCCGACCTGCAGGCGCAGCAGGTCTTCGGGCACCATGCGCGCCGGGGCGTCGGCCTGCACGATGACGCGCTGCAGCCGGCCGCGGCTGTTGAAGTCGTTGATGTAGGACGAGCCCAGCGCGGTGCTCAGCGCCGCGTTGACCGCATCGAAGCCCACGCCCTGGGCATAGGCCCGCTCGCGGTCGATGTCGAGCTGCAGCTGCGGCGCATCTTCCAGCCCGTCGGGCCGCACGCCTTGCAGCACCTTGCTCTGCCGGGCCATGCCCAGCAGCTGGTTGCGCGCAGCCAGCAAGGCCTCGTGGCCGTTGCCGCCGCGGTCTTGCAGGCGGAAGTTGAAGCCGGTGGCCGTGCCCAGCTCGGGAATGGGCGGCGGGCTCAGCGGGAGGACGAACGCATCGCGGATGCCCATGAAGGCGCCGAAGGCCCGGCCGGCCAGCGCCTGTGCGCTGCGCTCGGGGCCCTGGCGCTCGCTCCAGTCCTTCAACGGCACGAACACCAGGCCGGAGTTCTGGCCCTGGCCGCTGAAACTGAAGCCGATCACCGCCACCACCTGGTCGACCTCGGGCTGCTTGCTGAAGAAGTCCTCGACCTGCTGCATCACGGCCGTGGTGCGCTCGACCGTGGCGCCGGGCGGCAGCTGCACGTTGACGATCAGGTAGCCCTGGTCTTCATTGGGCAGAAACGACGAGGGCAGGCGCGCATAGGTCCAGCCGACCACCACCACGATCAGGCCGAAGGCCAGCATCCAGCGCCCGGCGCGCGGCAACATGCGCGCCACCTGGGTTTCATAGCCCTTTGCGGTGCGCTTGAAGCTGCGGTTGAACCAGCCGTAGAAGCCGCGCCGCTCATGGTGGTCGGTCACCGGCTTGAGAAAGGTGGCGCACAGCGCAGGCGTCAGCGTCAGCGCCAGGAAGGCGGAAAACAGGATGGCCGACACCATCGACAGCGAGAACTGCCGGTAGATGCTGCCCACCGCGCCGCCGAAGAAGGCCATGGGCACGAACACGCTGACCAGCACCACGGTGATGCCGATCACCGCGCCGGTGATCTGGCCCAT
>Ga0136636_10000419_pt1 | contig 21149 bp, 10 predicted proteins | sample AntDrymUQ8522106_2_FD_104653 | JGI IMG/M metagenome (GOLD analysis project Ga0136636, IMG submission 104653) | Polar desert sand microbial communities from Dry Valleys, Antarctica - metaG UQ852 (21.06) | ecosystem: Environmental > Terrestrial > Soil > Desert | place: Antarctica: Dry Valley... | reverse complement strand
TCCGGTCTATATTTTCAAGGAAGGTAAACAGCGCCACCCGACACATTTTTTGTTGCTCCGGTTACCGAAGCCAGGCAGTTTGGTTTTGCCTGCATCCGGAGCAGTCCAAGAAAGGCAAAAACAAGCGCTTCCTTGAAATTAATAATATCCGGCTCAGGAATAATGAGTTCTACACTGGTATGCGTTGCAATACGGTCAATAAGGAATGTATTGAATGCCCCACCGCCTGTAACCAGCATTTGTTTATGCTGATCGGATGGAAAGCAAGCCGCAATTTGAAAAGCTATATGTTCGCAAAAGGTAGATAAAATATCCGCGTGACTAAGATTTGCCAAACCAAGCAAGGGAAGTATTTCTTTCTCAATCCATTCCCTGCCAAGTGACTTTGGCGGCGGTGTTTTGTAGTAGTTCAGAGAATTAAGTGTGTCGAGCAGATTGAAGTCAATGCGCCCTTCCGAAGCCAGTCTTCCGTTTTCATCGAAAGCTTTCCCTTCAAGATGTGCAATGTGATTAAGAATAATATTTGCCGGTGAAATGTCAAAAGCTACCCGTTTACCGTTAATTTGCATCGAAATATTAGCAAATCCACCCAGGTTCAGGCAATAATCGTATTTGGAAAATAAGAGTTCATCGCCTATCGGGACTAAAGGCGCGCCTTGTCCGCCTGCTGCTACATCTCCTGTGCGGAAATCGCATACAACCGGAAGTCCGCACTCAGCTGCAATTGCAGCGCCTTCGCCAATTTGCGAAGTGTACTTTTTCCCCGGATTGTGGAAAATGGTGTGCCCGTGACTTGCAACGAAATCTGTTTCTAATTGATATTTTTTTATAAACTCACTGGTCAGTTCCCCGATAAACCTTCCATAGGCAGTATGGGTTTCGGCATAATCGAGAGCAGTTGAAGAGGGCAATGTCTTTAGCTTTTCGATCCAGAATGCCGGATAAGGAATGGTTTCGCACGCTCCCAAAGAAAATGAATAATCACTTCCATCGCCGGTAAACGTACAATGAGCCAGATCAACACCATCAAGTGAAGTGCCCGACATAATTCCGATAATTCTGAATGTTGCCACAATTTTTATTTTTAAAAGGTTACCACTCTATCAGCCCAGGTTACCATATTTACACAATCGATCATGGTTGACAGAAGGCATGAGTCGGAGCCGCTTAATTGCCTCGATTTCAAACATGTGCCACAGGCTAAAACCTCACCTCCGACGGAGATAAATAATTTTAGTTGCTCGTCAACATTATATTTGACGTGAGTTAACCCTTCGCACTCCACTGCTTCGCCCATCAGAAAAACTTTTACTTCATTGCCCGACTTTTTGGCCGTTACAGCGAAACGAAATGCATTCCATGCTTTTTCGTATTCCCTGGTTTCTAAAATTATTCCTATTTTCATTGCTATTGATATTTATACGGATCAAGCGTTGAAATTGTAACGTATTCGTTGCCAGATGAACTCTTCCAACATTTTAAACTCTGGAAGAGTTTAACGCACTAATAGTCAAAACACGAATTCAACCCTTGATTAGCATTTTATCGTTATGATTACAATTACTAAAATAAGCAACAATGTTTAAAGTGCCTCAAGCACAATCTCCATTCTTATTCCCCGCGATCCTTTTACCAATATTGTATATCCTGTGATATCCTGGGTTTTAAGCCAGTCGCGCGCTTCCTCCGAAGTTCGAAAACATGTAAAAATGCTGTGAGCCACTTCAGTAAAATCTGGTCCTACCAGTATTGCTTTTTCAAAGTCCGATTCATCAACAAGTTTTGTTATTGCGCTGTGCTCTGCCTGACTTTCGTCGCCGAGTTCAAGCATATCCCCTAATATCACCATTTTATGCATGGCTTTCACCTGTCGCAGATTTTCAATTGCAGCCTGCATACTTGTTGGATTCGCATTATAAGCATCAAGAATGATAGCATTTTTTGCTGTTTTCATCACTTGCGACCGGCTGTTGGATGGGAGATAATTGCAGATTGCATTCTTGATTTCCTCAGCAGGAACTTTAAAAAAAATCCCTGCACAAATAGCTGCCATCACATTTTCAAAATTATAATTTCCGGCAAGATTTGTTTCCAACACTATTGTTCCCATGTCTGATATCCAATCAATTGCCAGCATATCAGTGTTTTCCCGTGCTTTACCGCATGCAAAAACATCTTCCTGTGTGCCGTACAAAGTCCGTTTAATTCCGGCAGTCAGTTCCATAAGCAATTGATTTCCGGCGTTTACAAACGCTACACCTCCTGCAGCCCTCAGCCAGGAATACATTTCACTTTTAGCCTTTATAACACCTTCGAATCCGCCAAAACCGTCCAAATGGGCTTTCCCGATATTAGTTATCAATCCATGGGTTGGCTCAGCAATAGTGCATAACTGTTCGATTTCACCCTGGTGGTTGGCGCCCATTTCGATGATAGCCAGCTGCGTTTCATCTGTAATTCCGAGTAAAGTCAATGGAACACCAATATGGTTATTTAGGTTTCCTTTGGTGGCCATAACCTGGTATTTCTGGCTTAAAACAGCATTCATTAATTCTTTGGTCGTAGTTTTTCCGTTACTTCCTGTGATGGCTAAAATCGGAATTTTAAAACTCCTGCGGTGCAATTTTGCTAACTGCTGAAGTGTGTGAAGCACATTATCAACCAGTATGGTGTGAGGTCCATCATAATTCTCATCGTCGATCAAGGCATATGCGGCACCTGCATCAATAGCGTTTTTAGCATATTGATTCCCGTTAAAGTTATCTCCTTTCAAAGCAAAGAATAAGCTTCCGTGAGGTATCTGGCGCGAATCAGTGGATACAATCCTGTTTTTCAAAAAGATACTGTACAATTCTTCAAGGGTTTTACGCATAACGCTACATTGATTTTAAAGATGCAAAGTAATGAAAATAAAAAACCCATCCTTATCAGGGATGGGTTTTTATTATATTGAGGTTGAATTATCGTTTTGAACTTCCAACGCGCCCCATTGCACAACGAAACCCGATGAAGTTGGTTGACATACCTTCATCTAACGAACGACGTGCGGCCGGACTCAGATAGAAGGCCGGGTCGCGCCACGAACCGCCTTTGTAAACGCGTGCTTTGTCGCTGATTAAGGAAGAAACTCCATATTCGTACATTTTATTGGTAGTATTCCCGTCTTCGGATGGAGTAAGCCAGTCAACACCTGCCAATGACTGATGGTCACCATCGAGGTAGTTGATGTTGTCAGCTTTACGGTAATTGAAACGTCCCATAGCTTCTTCTTCGGTTACATCGCGGTATTTGATACGGCCAAGGCTGTCTTTTGGAACCAGGTACCCTTCAGCATCAGTTATACGTGTCTGGAATGTATTACCACGGAAAGGGGCAAAATCGTTAACATCTTCGAAACTTAACGGACGATAAACATCCATTACCCATTCGGCTACATTACCAGCCATATTATAAAGTCCATAATCATTTGGCCAGTATGAGCCTACTTCGGCAGGAATTTCGGCACCATCGTTCAGGTTGCCTGCCACTCCCATGTAGTCGCCACGGCCTCGTTTAAAGTTGGCTACATAGCTGCCATAGAATTTCTTATCGTCAGTACGCAGAATGGTTCCATTCCACGGATAAATCCTGCGTTCAACAACACGTTCGAAATGGGTATTTCCAATCAGTCCATATGCGGCAAATTCCCATTCAGCTTCCGTAGGTAGGCGGTATTTGGGTAAAAGGATACCGTCTTCGAGGCGAACACGGCGCTCACCTGTTCCATTTGGGTTAAGATCGCGCATTGGTTTGTTAACCAGGCCAACATATTGCCCGGCAAGGTACGATTCGGTATTGAAGTTGTTTTCATCCTTTTGTGCCGGATCGAGTTCCAACACTCCATACTGAACAAGTAACATTTCGTTTACACGATCGGTACGCCATAAACAATAATCACTGGCCTGTATCCAGCTTATACCTACAACAGGATAATCTCTGTATGCAGGATGACGCAGGTATGTTTCAACCAGCGGTTCGTTGTAGCCAAGTTTTTCGCGCCATACAAGAGTATCGGGCAATGCTTTGCGGTAAACTTCGGGATAGCTGGTTCCAAAAACACGGTTCAGCCAATATAGATATTCAACATAATCTAAATTAGAGACTTCGGTTTCGTCCATGTAAAAACTAGGAATAGTAACCCTGCGTGGAATATTGTTCCATTCGTACATCGGGTCGTCACTGATACGGCCCATGGTAAATGTACCGCCTTCAATAAACACCAGACCGGGACCGGTAATTGGTTCACTGTAATCAGATACTTCAAAGCCACCGTTTTTGGGGTCATTATAGCTCCATCCTGTAGTACGCGATTTATCTTTCTGAAAGCTCTTACAAGATACCAGAAGTGCAATTGTTGCTACAAACAATACTTGTGTTGCTATTTTGCTGTAGTTAGCCATCTCTTTTTAATGGTTTGTTTTGGGTATTAACTAAAAACTCGGGCATTTTATTGCCTTGTACTTAAATTCTTTTTTCGGACATGGTAACAACCATACGAATGATAGCTCATGAGCACCGCCCCCGGGCATACCTATTTTGTTAAGCGTAAAGTCGAAACTGTATCCTATTTTATATGTAGGTTGCTGAAATCCAAGAAGTGCAATCAATGCATCCGCTTTTTCAAAATTGTGCCTTATCCATAAACCTGTAACAAATGGATAGAAGTTTACATACAATCCGCCGTTCAGTTGATGGAATTCACCTTGTTGCATATATACCACATTAGGCGAAAAAGAAAGCCTTTCGTTTTCACTGCCTTCCAAACCTTCCTGTAGATCGAACAAAGCGCCTGCATGAACGGTAATCCGCATGTCGAGACGGCTCGTATTTCCCTGATAAAATGCAAGGTCGGGCATCGTAATATGATGAAATGCAGCTCCGATATAGAACCTTTCGTTATATCCTACTACCATACCGGTCGAAAAATCAACATCACCAACATTGGTTTTGTCAGGCTGTGGTTCGCTTCCGGCAACAATTTCGCCAGTTCCCGGTACAATCATATCTTCGAAAATCAGATCCTCCCAATTCAGCCTGTATTGAAAATATCCGGCTTGTAAAGCGGCATTCATTGTAATTTTATTGGTGATTTTTAAGCGGTACGAATATACTGCACTTCCTGAGTAAGATGCCAGAGGACCGGTCATATCGGCGGTTGCAAGAACAGCTACGCCTCCCGAAATAGCTTTCACATACATGTCAGCTCCGGCACTATACGATACATAATGATTGCCCAAGGAAGGAAACTGGTTGCGGTAGTTAAGGGTAACGCGCGGGCAAACCTTATTGCCTGCAAGAGCAGGATTCAAATATACCGGGTTTGCATAATACTGAGAGAAAGCTATATCCTGTCCCGAAACACTGGTAACGGAAAGGAGTAAAACAGTTAGTACTGATATGATGGCTGTTCTCGTTTGCATCGGTTTTATGAGGACAATATTACGACAAAAAATGTTAATTTATTGCGTTCACTCAAAATATCTCTGCAATTGCAATATTGAATAGCTTTTGTCGTTTTAATTTATAATGATTAAAGAGTGGTTTACTTCTCAATTTTACGATACGTTAACACAACCTTTTCCAATCGAAATGTCCCTTTAACTGTTGTATGATTTCTAATAATTGGTTAAAACGCGAAAGTTGTTGACAAAAAAATCTATATATATTCAACTCTTCTTACTGGCGTTACTGATCCCGATGGCCACCCTGGCTCAGGACCGGCATATAAACCGTGCTATTGCCTGGAGTAAACCTGTTATTTCAATTAGTAATGACAGTGCGGTAAAAAATATCTCATTCGAAGGAGCCTACTTTCCTGAGATGGGCAAGTTGCCCGTGTGGACAGAAACTTTATATGCAGAGAACCTTTCGTCCAAAATCACTATTTCTGATTGTCAATACAATCCGCTTTCTCCTGAAGAAAATCTGATTATAAATTCCTTTGTGGATCAGGTGCCTTCAGAACTCACTTATTCAGCTCATCAGGTTATGAGCAGGAAAGAGAAAGGGGTTCATATTGAAATCCTGCCTTTTATCAGGGATGCAGCTACAAATCAAGTGCTTAAATTAAATTCTTTCACTATTAAATTTGCCGAACAGGATGAACCGGTAAAAGCTACGGTTCGGAATTATGCATCAAATTCAGTTCTTTCGCAAGGCGAATGGTACAAAATTGCAGTAACGCAGACCGGCATTTACCGTATTGAATATAACGATCTTGTGGCAATGGGTATTAGCCCTTCCACATTGAACCCCAATAAAATAGGTATATTTGGCCGCGACGGATCTATGCTTCCTGAAGCCAATGCCGCGAACCGTGCCGACGATTTACCCGAAAAATCTATTGAAGTAACAGGCCAGAGTGACGGATCGTTCGATCAGGGCGATCAGATTTTATTTTACGCCCAGGGTCCGGTTACATGGAAATACAATTCTCCAAGGCAGATGTGGGAGCACAGTACCCATCTGTACGCCGATACTATCAGCTATTTCCTTACACCGGATAGTGGCACAGGGAAAAGAATGACTTTATTGAAAAGCTCAGCCGAAATCGAAACTGATATTGTAAATGCTTTTGATTTTTATTCTACCTTCGACGAAAACAGTTTTAACCTCATAAAATCTGGAAGGCAATGGTTTGCACAAATTTTTGATGTGATACTTACCCGTTCATATTCATTTGATGTTCCTGCTCTTGCGGCAGGTGGCGAAGTTAACATACGATCAGTCACAGCTGCAAAATCAATAAATGCAAGCTTGTTCGAATTTACAATCGGAGACCAAAGCTGGTCAGCAGGTCATTCGCCTGTTTCCGTTTATTCCAACAGTCCGGTAGCTACCGGAGCCATTGCATACAAATCGCTGCAGTCGGTTACGTTACCACTAAAAGTAGATGTACGGTATAATAAAACAGCAAATACAGCTGCTGGTTACCTCGATTTTTTAGATATCAATGCCCGTTGTCAGTTGAATTACACTGGTGGACAACTCGATTTTCGCGATAGCCGTATTTTCGGCCCAGGTAAGATATCATTATATAAATTAAGTAATGCTGCAGGGAAAGTTAGACTGTGGGAAGTTACGGATCCTTCGAACGTATATCAGGTTGAAACAACGGCTCAGGGTAGCGAGCTTGTTTTTAAGTTAGCTTCCGATACCATCAGGCAATTTGTGGCTTTCGATGATAAAGCATACCTGAAACCTCGTTTTGTGCAGAAAATTCAAAACCAAAACCTTCATGCTTCCTCAGGCGCTGACTTTATAATTATCGCCCCACAGGTTTTTATGCCACAGGCTGTACGACTGGCAACATTTCATGCAACAACATCGGATCTTGATGTTTTGGTAATTGATCCGATAACGATTTATAACGAGTTTTCGTCGGGTACCACTGATATTACTGCCATCCGCGATTTCCTGAAAATGCTTTATGATAAATCGCCTGCTATAAAGATGCCCAAATACCTCTTGCTCTTTGGCGATGGTTCCTATGATTATAAAGATAAGATTGCATCCAATACCAATTTCGTTCCTACATGGCAATCAACAGAATCCTATGATCCAATTAAATCACTTGTTACTGATGATTATTTTGGCACCCTCGACGACAAAGAAGGCTCTTCTTATGCAGATGTAGTCGATATCGGTATCGGGCGACTGCCGGTTAAAACGCTGTTGGAAGCAGAGCAGGCCGTGGATAAAATAATTCATTATTCAGTTCCATCGGTTGAAACCAATGGCGACTGGCAGAATATTATCACATTTGTAGCCGACGATGAGGATCAGAACGATCATATTGATCAGTCGGAGAAAATGGCCGTAAATATTGAAAATGACCATCCTGAAATAAATCTAGATAAAATTTACCTTGACTCCTTCGTTCAGATTTCGGCTCCGGGAGGCAATCGTTATCCTGAAGCTAACAAAGCAATTACACAGCGGGTGGAGAAAGGTAGTCTGATACTCAATTATACCGGCCATGGCGGAGAAACAGGCTGGGCACATGAAGAGGTACTTACTGTGAATGAGATCAATAACTGGTCGAATTATAACAATTTACCCGTTTTTGTTACCGCTACATGCGAGTTCAGTCGTTTTGATGATCCCGGACGGCAGGCAGCAGGCGAAATGGTACTTACTAATCCATCGGGAGGAGGAATAGCATTGTTTACCACCACCAGGCCGACTTATGGTACTCCTAATTTTGAACTCAACAAGAAATTTTATCAGTATGCTTTGAGCAAACCAGATGGTCAGCGCCTCCGTATGGGTGATATTATCATGAATTCAAAACGCGATAAAGGCGCAAACGAAAACGGCCGAAAATACGTTTTGCTTGGCGATCCCGCGCTGCATATCAACTTTCCAACATTAAACGTTTTAACTACCCGTGTTAACGGTCGCGAACCAGGCAACGGCGCTGATACGTTGAAAGCATATATGGAAGTGACTATCGAAGGAATGGTTGCGGATACTGATGGACGGCTGGTATCCGATTTTAATGGAACTTTGTATCCTTCGGTTTTCGATAAATCGGTTACAATAAAAACACTTGCCAACGACGGCGGATCGGTATATTCGTTCAGTTTGCGGAAAAACCTGCTTTATAAGGGTAAAGTGAATGTTGAAAACGGAATCTTTAACTTTACATTTATCGTTCCTAAAGATATTGCCTATCGGTTCGATTCAGGTAAAATAAGTTATTACGCTACGGATGGAACACGTGATGCCGGAGGAAACTATTCGGACATAATAATTGGTGGTTCAGTGGAAGAGCAAGCTGAAGATAATACAGGCCCCGAAATAAGCTTATTCATGAACGATCTGCGTTTCCGCGATGGAGGCGTTACCGGTCAAAATGCACGTTTGCTCGCTATCGTCAGCGACGAAAATGGAATAAATACAATCGGTAATGGAATAGGTCACGATATTACTGCAGTATTGGATGGGAATACTTCGGAACCATATATTCTTAACGAATTTTACGAATCAGATTACGATACCTTTAAAAGTGGTTATATCTGGTTTCCATTCTCAATGCTTTCAGCTGGTAAGCATACCGTTACGGTTAAAGTTTGGGATGTATTCAATAATTCCTCCGAAGCAGTAATTAATTTCGAAGTGCATTCGTCAGGTGAATTTGTAATCTCAGATATTTACAATTTCCCAAATCCTTTCTCCCATTATACAGATATTGTTTTCGAACATAACCAGCAAGGTGTTGAATTCGATACCCGTGCCGAAATATATTCGCTTTCCGGACAACTAATCAGAGTTATTGAGCAATCAGACTCTCAAAATGGTTCTGTAAGTACTCCAATACGATGGGATGGCATGGGCCAGAACGGAAGTCCGGTTGCACCAGGTGTTTATCTCTACAATCTGATTGTAAGGACTTCAAGCGGACTTAATGCTCAATCGTCGGGCAAAATGATTTATAGTAAAAGGGAATAAAAAAATAGACATGCTACAGGTATTGTTTGTAACTGATATACTCACACAGCTAAAAATACTCTACTGGCAAAGCAACTGAATTCAGATTAACAACCTCCATTTAACATTAACTGCAAATGAAAATATATCAGAAAATAGTTGCCGCATCGCTAATGATGCTTTTAGTTCAAACTGCACTGTTTGCACAGGGATTTCAGCGTAAAGTAGTTATCAGCTGGCAAGGGGTACAAGCTATTCAAGGCATTAATTACGAACCTGTTAAAGCTTATTGCGCTGACGGTTTAACTAACAATGCTGCAAAAAATTATACACCCGAATATTATGAGAAATTTGCCCTGCCAGCCAATGCCGGAAGTTGCGATATTCTTATAACCCATGCCGAATGGGAGCCGGTAAGTAATGATCAGCTTGCTTCGCTTACCTATACTCTGCAACCTGACGAAACACTTTCGCCTGTTATTTTAACCGGCACCGAAAGAGGTATTACAATGGCAATGCTTACTCTTGTTCCGGTGGTTACCAATTCCGATGGTGGCATTATGCGACTGAAATCTTTTACCATTGATGTGGTTTATATTCCTGTTGCAACACAAAGTATTTCGTTAAAGTCTTCAGCCTACGCTTCAAATTCGCTGCTTGCTACTGGCAACTGGTATAAAATACAACTTGATAAAACGGGCGTTTATAAAATTACGTATGCCGAAATGCAGGCAATGGGAGTGAATATGGCCACAGTTACTCCGGCAAATATCAGGTTGTTTGGTAATGGAGGTGGAGCATTGCCCGAAGCCAACAAAACTGCACGTTACGATGATATTACCGAAAATGCTATACAAGTAGTAACCTCTAATCCTGACGTATTTGCATCAGGCGATTATATCCTTTTTTATGGTACGGCTCCGGATAAGATTGTATTTAATAAAGTAACTGTTAAATTTGAACATACTAAGAATATCTACTCCGATTACACATATTATTTTCTCAATTTCGATAGTGGACCTGGTATAAGGATTCAAGACACTGAGCAATCAACACTCGAACCGAACTATACAAGTACAGGTTTTATTGAAAGTGTTTTTTATGAAAAAGACCTGCTTAATTTCATTAGTTCCGGTAAAGAATGGGTGGGCGAACGCATGGATGCCAACAACCGCCTTTTTGAACTTCCTGAATTTACTTTTCCTAACCTCAAAGTTGGAAAGCAATCGTGGATACGTTACAGGGTTACCTCCCGCTCAACTCCTTCGACAAATTATACCGTTTATATTAACGGAAGTACCATTGGTACTCCATCGTGCAGTGCTTTTGGTAACTACAATTATGCAACTGAACGCATTGAAACCAAGAGCTTTTATCCTGAAACTGATAAAGTGAAAGTTTCATTTCAATATAACGGAATGGGAACGGCTATCGGCTGGCTCGACTGGGTGGAGCTAAATATAAGTCGCGAACTTAAATTTTCGGGTGGCCAAATGGCTTTTGCTGATCCGCTCTCAGCCTACCAAGGCCATATTACTGATTTTCAATTGCAGGCAACGTCCTCAAATGTTACAATCTGGGATGTTACTGATCCACTCAGGGCAAAGCGTGTACGAGCCGATTTAAATGGCGATGTTAGCAGGTTTGTGATGCAGACTGATTCGCTAAAGTATTTTATGGCATGGGATAATACTGTATTTCTTTCGACAACCTTTACTGAAAAAGTGGTGAACCAGAATTTGCATGGAATTGCTTCGACCGACATGCTCATTGTTACACATGCTGATTACCTGGGTGAAGCCAACAGGTTGGCCGAGCATCACCGCTCATTCGACGGACTTAAGGTTACGGTTGCTACCAACGAACAGATTTTTAACGAATTTTCCTCAGGGTCTCCTGATGCATCTGCTATCCGTGACTTTGCCCGTTTGTTGTATAACCGGCCCGAAGCTGGCAGCAAACTGAGATATCTCCTTCTATTTGGCGACGGCTCTTTCGATTTCAAGGATCGTGTTCCTGCAAATACTAACCGTGTTCTTACATTTCAAACTAAAGAGTCGCTCAGTAGCGTGTATAGCTATGCAAGTGATGATTTCTTTGGTATTCTCGACGAAGGTGAAGGTAATGATGCCGTTGGTTTAATTGATGTTGGAATCGGACGATTCCCTGTAAATACTGTTGATCAGGCAAAAAATGCCGTTGATAAAAGTATTTTCTATGCAACAAATTCGGAAGCTACAATGGGCGACTGGCGCAATAAACTTTGTTTTATTGCCGACGATGGCAATGGCAATACCCATTTTCGCCAGGTTGAAAAACAAATTTTTCCCCGCATCGAAAATATCGCCCCTGTTTATAATGTTAATAAAGTATATCTCGATGCTTACAAGCAGGTATCGACACCTGGCGGACAGCGATGCCCTGATGCCAATACAGCTATAAATACCAATGTTTCGAATGGCGTTTTGGTTATGAATTATACCGGTCACGGTGGCGAAACCGGATGGGCTGATGAGTCCATACTCACCGTTCGCGATATTGATTCGTGGACCAATTACAATAATATGCCTGTATTTATGACAGCAACCTGCGAATTCAGTCGCTATGATGATCCTAACCGTATATCGGCCGGTGAGCATGTTTTCCTGAATCCTGTTGGTGGAGGTATTGCTTTGTTTACAACTACACGCCTGGCAAATGCAGGAACCAATATCGGGCTTACCCTGTATTTTTATGATACGCTTTTCTCAAAATACAATGGCGAATATCCTCGTTTCGGCGATGTAATTGCTCATGCAAAAAATAAAATGGGCAGTAATGATGCCTCTCTTATTCGCAATTTCGTTTTACTTGGTAATCCTGCACTGCGACTGGCATACCCGAAGCACCAGGTTGTTACCACCGAAATAAACGGTATGCCAACCGGCGAAAATACCGATACCATTTCGGCTATGAGCCCTGTTGAAATTAAAGGCATAGTTGCTGATAACGAAGGAAATAAACTCAACAGCTTTAATGGAATTCTGGATGTTAAAGTGTTCGATAAAGTACGTACGCTCACAACACTGGGCTCCGAACCTGGCGACTGGCCCGATAAATACACCGTTCAGGATAATTATATTTACCAGGGAAGGGCTACAGTTACAAACGGCGATTTTACAGTAAATTTCATTGTGCCCCGCGATATTGATTATAGTTACGGATCAGGTAAAATTTCATACTACGCCAAAGATGAAACCACAGATGCTCAGGGCTTTTGCAAACAAATTATTATAGGAGGTTCTGGCTCTGAAAGTGCTGATGTTACAGGCCCGCAGATTTCGTTGTTTATGGATAATCTGAATTTTAAAGATGGCGGAATTACAAGTGACAGTCCTTTCCTTATTGCGCAACTTAATGATGAAAGCGGTATCAACACCATCAGCAATGGTATAGGCCATGATATTGTAGCTACCATTGACGGGGATAACTCGTCCTCTTTCGTACTAAATAGTTTTTACAGCGCCGACCTCGACAGCTATCGTTCGGGCGAAGTAAAGTACAAGTTTTCTCAGCTTGCCGAAGGTAACCATACGCTTACGCTGAAAGCGTGGGATGTTTTTAATAATTCGTCGGAAGCAACCATTTCGTTCGTGGTAACTAAAAACATGCAAATTACTATTACGGGCATAAATGCATTTCCAAATCCTTTTAACGAAGAAGTTAGTGTTGATTTTGATGTGAATCTTTTCGATGCCACTATTGATGCATACCTCGAAGTTTTTAACATAAACGGATCATTGGTAAGTGCTACCGATTCGAAAAAAATGCTTTCGCAGGGATACAAAGTTGGAACTTTAACCTGGGACGGACGCAATGTTTCGGGCAACCAGGTGCCTCCGGGTGTATATTTGATCAGCATCAGGGCAAGCAATGGCAATTCCGGAACCGTAAAAGCAGCCAGAGTCATCAGGTTCAATTAATGGTAAAATAAAGGTTTTCCATTTTGGTTGATTTTTTTGGATTACGGGATGCAAATCCCGTTGGTTTACGGATAGTGATTATTTGATAGAATATGAACCGGTTAATCGCCGGAAAATAGTTTTTTGTATAAAGATTTTAACTCTTTTGAGATGAATAGGTTTTGGGTCATCAGTTTATTCCTGGTTGCGTGCATGTTTCAATCTGTTGCAATTGCCCAGGGATGGCAAAAAAAAGTAGTATTGAACTGGAGCGGCGTTAAAACCATCCTTGACATGGGGTACAATCCTGTAAAAGTGCTATACGCAGATGATTTGCAAAACAATTTATCTGAAAATTACACACCCGGATATTGCTATAAGTTTCCTCTTCCTGAAAGTATTGGAAGCTGCGATTTACTAATCACTCACACCGAATGGGAGCCCATTCCCGAAACTCAGCTTGCTGAACTTACGTTTCCGTTACAACCCGATTCAATATTAAGCAACCAACTTGAATACGGAACCGAGCGCGGTTTAAAAATGGCTTTCCTTACTCTTGTTCCTGTTGTTTTCAATCCGGATGGCGGAATAATGCGTCTCAAATCATTTACAATTGATGTTGTTTATGTTCCGGAAACTGTATACAAGGAGCTTGTAAAATCAACATCTTATGCTGCACATTCGGTTCTTTCACAGGGGAAATGGTTCAAAATCCAGCTAAACGAAACCGGAATTTATAAAATCACTTATGCCGAAATTCAAGCTATGGGAGTGGATATGTCCTCAGTTACTCCTGCAAACATCAGGCTTTTTGGTAATGGCGGAGGTTTATTACCCGAATCGAACAATAATTTCAGGTGCGATGACCTTACTGAAAATGCAATACAAGTTGTTTCAACAACTTCAGGTGTTTTTGCACAAGGCGATTATATCCTTTTCTATGGCACTTCGCCCCATAAAATAACTTACAACAGGTTGATGCATAAGTTTGAACATGTTCAGAATATTTATTCTGATTTTACATATTATTTTCTGAATTTTGATGGTGGCGCGGGACTCAGGATTGAAAACCAGCAGTTGTCGCAGCTTTCTCCCACTTATATTTCGACAAGTTTTACCGAAGGCGTTTTTTATGAAAAGGATATCCTTAATCTTATCAGTTCAGGTAAAGATTGGGTTGGGGAACGAATGGATGCCAGCAGTCCTGTTTTTGAACTTCCGGAATTCACATTTCCCAATCTGATGACCGATAGGCAGGCGTGGATTAGCTTCCGGGTCACAGCCAAAGCCACTTCATCAACCGATTATACTGTTAAGATTAATGGTAACGAGGTTTCATCACCGGTTTGCAGCAGTCCGGCTTCGAATTGTTTTGCCACTGATAAAACTGATTCCCGGAGTTTTTATCCGGATTCGGAAAAGTTAAAGGTTTCATTCCATTATAATGGCAAAGGAACGGCAATAGGATGGCTCGATTGGGTTGAGCTGAACGTACCGCGCGAATTGAAATTTACCAGCGGGCAAATGCCGTTTGCTGATCCTGTTTCGGTTATGACCGGTGCTGTTACCGAATTTCATCTTCAGGCTTCGTCAAGTAATGTTACCATTTGGGAAGTTACCAATCCGTTGCATGTTTTTAAAATAGAAGCTCAGCTTCAGGGTTCGGTGAACCGTTTTGTACTCGAAACGGATTCGCTCAGGCAGTTTGTAGCCTGGGATAACACTTGGTTCCTTTCACCATCATTTGCAGGCAAAGTTCCAAACCAGGATTTGCATGGCCTCGAAGCTGCTGATATGCTTATAGTTACTCATAGCGATTACCTCGAACAGGCTAACAGGCTTGCCGCTCATCACCGCAGTGCCGATGAAATGAAAGTGGTGGTTGCTACCAATGAGCAGGTTTATAACGAGTTTTCCTCGGGTTCGCCTGATATTGTTGCTCTCCGCGATTTTGCCCGTCTTCTGTATCACCGTCCTGATGGCGGAAGCAAACTAAAATACCTGCTTCTTTTTGGAGATGGTTCATTCGATTATAAAGATCGCATTGAAGGCAATAGCAACCGGATGCTGACTTTTCAGCGGAAAGAATCGCTTCACATTGTTGATTCCTGGTCGAGTGATGATTTTTATGGGATGATGGATGCCAACGAAGGATATGATTGCTATGGACTTATCGACCTGGGGATCGGGCGCTTTCCGGTAAGCAGCATTGAGCAAGCCAGGATGGCCGTTGACAAATGTATTTTTTATGCTTCCAATGCGGAGGCATCATTTGGCGACTGGCGCAATAAAATTGCACTTGTAGCTGATGACGGCGATCAAAATATTCATTTCCGTCAGGCTGATAAAAGCCTTGCTGTGCTAATAGATCAAAAAGGGTCAGTATTTAATATTAACAAAATTTATACTGATGCTTTCAAGCAAATTCCGACTCCTGCTGGTGAGAGATGCCCGGAAGTTAATGCGGCAATTAATTCGTGTGTCGAAACAGGAGTGCTTGTTATGAATTATACCGGACATGGCGGTGGAATGGGATGGGCTACGGAATCAATTCTCACGGTGAGAGATATAGAGGCCTGGACAAATTACTCCCATATGCCACTTTTCATAACGGCAACATGCGAATTTAGCAGGTATGACGATCCTGGAAAAGTTTCGGCAGGGGAGTATGTTTTTCTTAATCCGTACGGCGGAGGAATTGCATTGATTACCACTACCCGCCTGGCAAGTCCTGTTCCGAATCTTCGTTTCAACTGGTATATCTTCGACACCTTACTCTCAAAGTTTGAAGGCGGGTATCCCCGTTTTGGAGATGCAATTACTTATGCAAAAAATAAGTTTTCAGGTGGTGATGTTAAGTATATCCGGAATTTTGTATTGTTAGGTGACCCTGCTTTGCGGTTAGCTTATCCTCAGCACAAAGTAGTTACAACTGAGATCAACGGACGCGAACCAGGCGCTGATCCGGATACTATAGCAGCGATGACTCCGGTTCAGATAAAAGGTATAATAACCGATGATTCTGATAATTTGCTTACTACGTTTAACGGCGTGGTGGATGTAAAAGTTTTTGATAAAGCGCGTTCTATTAGTACTTTAGGTTCCGATGCCACTGATTGGCCTGAAGCATTTTCTGTTCAGGATAATTATATTTACCAGGGAAAAGCTACAGTTACAAGTGGCAATTTTACAGTAAATTTCATTGTACCACGCGATATTGATTACAGTTATGGCCTGGGTAAAATATCCTATTATGCGCATAGTGCGGATTCGGATGCGACAGGCTTTTGCAAACAGATTATCATCGGGGGATCAGGGAGTGAAAGCAATGACAGTTCCGGCCCGGCAATTTCATTATTTATTAATGATTACAGTTTTACGGATGGCGGTTTAACGTGTGATACTCCTTTGCTGATAGCGAAATTAAGCGACGAAAGCGGAATTAATACCATGAGCAACGGTATCGGGCATGATATAGTTGCAATACTTGATGATGATGAATCCTCGTCAGTTGTGCTTAATGCTTACTATAACTCCGCCCTCGATAGTTTTCGTACAGGCGAAGTCAGATATAAGTTTCCGCAATTAGCCGAAGGAAAGCATTCGCTCACTTTGAAAGTATGGGATGTTTTTAATAATTCGTCCGAAGCTGTCATTACTTTTATTGTAGTTAAAAATATGCAGATTACTATCACTTCAGTAAATGTATATCCAAATCCTTTCAAAGATGAGATCACGGTCGGTTTCGATATAAATCTGTTTGATACACCTTTTAAAGCGTACCTCGAAATATTTGATATCAATGGTTCGCTGGTTAATTCCACAACAAATGAGTTATTGATGTCGCACGAATACAATGCCGGCACATTAACCTGGAATGGGCGAAATGCTTCAGGTGTTCCTGTTGTTGCGGGTATTTATCTCATCAGTTTACGAGCATCAAATAGTAATTCATCCACTGTTAAGGCAACAAGAGTAGTGAAAGTGAAGTAAATGAAGCTTTCGAAGAAATTAACAACCTTAAATTATTATTTTAATCATAATCTGAACCTGGCGAATATCTTCAGATAAACATTTTTATTCATTTAGCCTGGAAACAGGGCTGAACAACTGTGTTTCCTTTACCTGATTTAAGCTGATTTTACTAAAATATTCGGTTAAACAGAAAAAACCGTATTTCATGCAATAACATCAAATAATCGCCGTTTAATAGCAGGATACTAATAACAAGTAATTTAGCGACTTTATTTTTTAATACTTATGACACACCTCAAACGATTGTTCTTTACCTTATTGCTGCTGATTGCTGCAATCACTACAACCAAAGCACAAAATCCTGATAACTATATTGGCCAGTTTAATCCAATCACTACTGCCGTGCCTTTTTTATCTATTTCGCCTGATGCACGCGGTGGTTCAATGGGCGATGCCGGCGTTTCTTCAGAGCCCGATGCTTTCTCAATGCACTACAATCCGGCAAAGTATGCTTTCATTAAAAAAGATATGGGTGTAGGACTTTCATACAGCCCATGGCTTAAAGGCTTAACCAATGATATTGATCTTGCATACCTGAGTGCTTTCAAACGGATTGATAAAAATCAGGTTGTAGCCATGTCACTGCGTTATTTTAATCTCGGTGATATAAATTTTACTGATAATAACGGTTGGTCAGTTGGTAACTACCGTCCAAACGAATTTGCACTTGATGGTACTTATGCCCGCTTCCTTACCAAAACCCTTTCGATGGGTGTTGCTGCCAGGTATATACATTCGAACCTAACCCAAGGGCAGGATGTTGGTGGAACAGCTACGAAACCGGGAAATTCAGTAGCTGCTGATGTTTCAATTTTTCAACGTATCCCCGTTGAATTCGATCAGGTTGAAGGTAATTTTTCCTGGGGACTTAATATTTCGAATATCGGGGTTAAAATGTCGTACAGCGACGATAATACGAAAAAGGATTTCATTCCTACCAATTTGAAAATAGGACCTTCTCTCACCCTCGATTTCGATGATTTTAACCAGATGACATTCATGGTTGATTTTAACAAATTACTGGTTCCTACCAATGCAATTACGAGTGGCGATTCAATTATAAGCGGTCTGGATCCTAATGTTTCAGTTCCTGTTGGTATGATTCATTCTTTTTACGATGCTCCCGGTGGATTTAGTGAAGAGATGAGCGAAATCAATATCGCAACCGGTATCGAATACTGGTATGCACAGCAATTCGCAGTTAGAGGTGGTTTCTTTTACGAAAACGTGAACAAAGGAAACCGGAAGTTTTTTACACTTGGTGCAGGGTTCAGATACAATATTCTGGGTATCGATTTCTCATACCTAATTCCGCTCGAAACAAAAAACCCACTCGAACATACTTTGCGTTTCTCATTGCTGATAAACTTTGATGCTCCATCAGTACGATAGTGCTTACTTATAGTTATTGAATTTAAAAGGTTACCTGAATGGGTGACCTTTTTTTTTGATTCAAAAAGCGGTTTTACTTGATCTTCTGGTGTCATGACCGATTTTTAAACCCGACACGGAATGTTTAATTATTGGCTTGGTTTATTCTCATTTGGCTTCATGAAAATGGGTTACTGACAACGTAAAAAATGCGTAGCTTAGTCCAATATATCTTTATCATCATCATAAATCGCTTAAAGAATGTCATACTCTAATTTACAGGCTTTTATAACGGCACTTGAGCAGTCCGGCGAACTTGTCAGGGTTAAAGAGTACGTTTCCCCTCATCTTCAGATCAGTGAAATAACTGACCGAATGAGTAAAAATGAAGGGAAAGCTTTGCTTTTCGAAAACAACGGCACACAATTCCCTTTGCTTATTAATTCGATGGGCAGCGAAAAACGTATGTGCCTGGCTCTCGGAGTAAAAACTCTCGATGATACTGCAGCGCAAATTCAGGATCTTTTAGTTGATTTTATGACTCCGCGCGGTTCGTTGATAAGTAAACTCGCTTTTTTACCAACCCTTGCCGAAGTGGCCGCTTTTATGCCTCGACGTATGAAAGGGAAAGGTGCCTGCCAGGAAATTGTGATGGAAAAACCTGATCTTTCGAAATTGCCGGTACTCACATGCTGGCCGCACGATGGAGGGCCGTTTATTACTTTGCCTGTTGTGCATACCCGTCACCCTGAAACTGGTGTGCGGAATGTTGGCATGTACCGGATGCAGGTTTTTGATGAGGATAAAACCGGGATGCATTGGCATTTGCATAAAAACTCAGCGGCACATTACCGCGAATACAAACGCCTTGGACTTAAAATGCCTGTAGCTGTCGCGCTTGGTGGCGATCCGGTTTATACCTATTGTGCAACTGCACCTATGCCCGAAAATATTGATGAATATATGCTGGCCGGATTTCTGCGTAAAAAAAAGGTGGAACTCGTGAAATGCCTCACTTCGGATATCGAAGTGCCTGCTGATGCTGATTTTGTTCTGGAAGGATATGTCGATCCGGCAGAAGACCTTATTCTGGAAGGACCTTTCGGCGACCATACGGGGTTTTATTCATTGGCCGATTATTACCCGGTTTTTCATGTAACCTGCATCACACACCGCAAACAGGCCGTATACCCTACAACCATTGTTGGTATTCCGCCGCAGGAGGATAAATGGCTGGGTAAAGCAACTGAACGGATTTTTTTGCCTCTCATCAAGCTCAGTCTGCTACCCGAAATTGTTGATATGGTGATGCCTGATGAAGGCGTTTTTCACAATATCGTACTTGTAAAAATTAAAAAGACTTATCCCGGACAAGCGCAAAAAGTAATGAATTCCCTTTGGGGAGCCGGGCAGATGATGTTCAATAAAATACTGGCTGTTACTGATGCCGATGTGGATCTTAATGATAGCAAAGCTGTTGCATCACTCATTTGTGAAAATGTTCATCCGGTTGATGATATTATTTTTAATCGCGGACCTGTTGATGTACTCGACCATTCGAGCAGCCGCTTTGCGCTAGGAAGTAAACTTGGCATAGATGCAACAACAAAATTGCCTGGTGAGGCAGATTATACAACTTCTCAGGATTTTAAGTTTGACGAGAGCCATCCTGATTTGGCCGGAATGCAATGCAATTATACGCTAACCCGCAATCAATTACCGGTTCTGGTAATCGGAATCGAAAAGGCAATAGTAAATCCGCATACCTTGCATCAGCAACTTTTTGAAAAAGGAGTGTTTGATGGAATAAGTTGGGTTGTTTATATTGATCCGGAAGCTGTTGCCATCCGAATTCAGGATATCGTTTGGCTGGTTGCCAATAATATCGATCCTTTACGGGATTGTTTTTATGCCAGAAACGAAAATGGGCAACAATCCGCACCTATGGCTATTGACGGAACCGGTAAATCCCTCGAAGCCGACGGTTTTAAGCGGCAGTGGCCGAATGTGCTTGCCATGGACGATACCACCATCCGGCAAGTGGATGAAATGTGGGAAAAGCTTGGCCTCGGGCAGCTTGTTCCTTCCCCCTCACTTAATTATAAAGCCTTGATAAAGAATGACGGGGCAGTTGCGAAAGGGTAGGAGGTTTACTCTTCACTTTTCGTTCTGCACCTCATCCGCCCTGCGGGCACCTTCTCCTCAAGGAGAAGGACCTAAAACTCCAGAATTTTGGCACAAAAGGTGAATTTTTGTTGATTGCTTTTCACTGATCATTTTTCACTATTATGCCTGCTAAAATTTTTGGGAAAAGTAAATATTCTTCAGGTA
>Ga0136636_10000418_pt1 | contig 21159 bp, 22 predicted proteins | sample AntDrymUQ8522106_2_FD_104653 | JGI IMG/M metagenome (GOLD analysis project Ga0136636, IMG submission 104653) | Polar desert sand microbial communities from Dry Valleys, Antarctica - metaG UQ852 (21.06) | ecosystem: Environmental > Terrestrial > Soil > Desert | place: Antarctica: Dry Valley... | reverse complement strand
TGTGGCTTGAAATTTTACAGCTAGGCTGAGATCGGCTTGCCAAATTTGAGAGATTAATTTTTTGGCACATTGAATACTGCCCTTTGCCCAGCGAAACTGCTGTAACTTGAAGGCAAGCATAGCGACAGGCAACTCCGCAGGTGCGACGATGCTATTGTCATAGACTACTCGCCAGCCCCTGAGTTGGGCGCGATAGCTCAAATCCATATCTTCCGCCAAGGTGTCCGCGTGCCAACCACCAGCGTCAATAATTGCCTGTCGATTCCAAAGCCCTGCCGTACCATTGAAGTTTAAAAAATAGCCATTATTTGATCGCGCTTGCTGCTCGATCGCAAAATGTCCATCAATACCCGTAGATTGTAGTTTGGTCAATAGTGAATATTCTGAGTTGATATGTCCCCATCGAGTCTGCACAACCGCGACATTAGGATCGGACGACTTGATGTAATGCTGGATTGTATCTTTCAGCCAATTTGTTGAAGGGATAAAATCGGCATCAAAAATAGCAATGTAATCGCCCTTAACCATTGGCATTGCATCCTGCAAAGCTCCAGCCTTAAAGCCAGTGCGGTTAGTACGGTGGATATATTCAATCCAAAAGCCACGATTTTGGTATTCCTGAACAGTTTCGCTAAGAATTACCTGTGTATCATCAATTGAGTCATCCAGAACTTGGATCTGCATCCGATCACGCGGATAATTTATCTGACAGACTGCATCAACTAAACGTCGAGACACATAGCGTTCATTAAAAATTGGTAACTGGATTGTGACCAAAGGCAATTCATCAAGGGTTGCTATGCCTTGACTCTCATGGGAGCTAACTGCTGGTTTATAGCCATTATCAAAACGCAAATTGTCAAAGTTACTAGCGATCGCGCCTGAATTACTGGATAACATCGCAGTCGCTTGTGCTGTTTGCAACATATGTTCAGAGAATTGCGGCAGCAGAATCGGACTGGCTTGACTATGTTTGCGGTGATGGATAGCAGTGAGCCAATAAGCATTTAGCCCATATAGCAATAGCCATACTGCTGCCACAGTATTAAGGATGACTAGGATTGACATTAGTATCAGAATGGCGATTGACTCCCTCTTACCACACGAAGCGAAACTGTAAAAATAAACCGTACAGTAATGCTAGCTCAGCTAACACACTTAAGAAATATTACGATGCTTGTCCAGTATTTATAGAAAAATTTATAGATTGCTCATATTTTGAGGCTCTAGAGAGCTGAGTTACTGAGGAGTTACTGCCAAAAACTTTTGCATCTCTGCCAATGCGATCGCTGCGGCAGCCTGCTGTGCGGCCTTAATACTTTTACCTTGCCCCTGTCCCCAACAGCGATCGTTAAACCAGACTTCTACATAAAAAGGAAGTGCATCCGCATCCCCCGTAGTTGGCAAGTTGCGGTATTCAGGCAGTCTTTTCCAAACTCCTTGAGTTAGCTCCTGCAAAGCCACCTTGTAGTTTCCCAATGCAGGAATCGCCAGCAGGGCTTCGGCAAAGTTTTGCATCTGCGGGTCAAGCCATTTACGCACAAAGGCTAAATCCTGAGTCGCAATATATAAGGCGGCTATGAGGGCTTCGAGGGCATCGGCAAGTAGCGATCGCAGGGCTTGGGAGTCATTACGCGCCGCATTGGAAACCACCACATATTTCTGCAAATCGTAAGCACCTGCAATTTTAGCAAGAGTCTGATCGCTAACTAGGTGCGATCGCAGCGCCGCTAGCTCACCGACTGAGCGATCGCCATAGCGCTCTTGCAAAAACAAGCTGACCGAAAGCCGCAACACACTATCACCCACAAACTCTAGCTGGTCATTGTTGTAGGTACTCGAAAAACTAGGATGCACCAACGCTCGATCAACCAACAGCCAGTCAAAACCAAGGGGAGCAACTTGGTCTAGTTGTGACGACTCTAAACCAAGTTGAGATAACAACCGAGCTAGTTCTCTGTGGCGACGCGGATCAATGGTGGATGACATGAGACTTTGCGGATACAATTACAGCAACTTTACAAACATGATCCTAGTTCACATCGCAACCATGACTAAAAGGTTTTTTTCATCACTTTGTTTAGTTTTACTAACCACTGTGACCACGATTTGGATTGCGGCTTGCCAGCCCAGCAATAGCGTTACTAGCAGCAGCACAACAACTGCCCCAGCATCAGGCAGTAGCGGTGGAGCCAAAGACACCCTTCGCTTAGGAGCCTTACTACCCGCTACAGGCGACCTATCGTCAATTGGCGCGCCGATGGTGCGATCGATTGACTTTCTAGTAGAAACCGTTAACCAGTGTGGTGGCGTACTAGGTAAGCCAATCACCTATATCAAAGAAGACGATCGCACCGATCCACCAGCAGGTGCTGAAGCGATGACTAAGTTGGTGAAAGTTGATAATGTTGGAGCAGTAGTTGGAGCCTTTGCTAGCAGCGTCTCTACAGCCGCCTTAGCGATCGCCGTTCCCAACAAAGTCGTCATGATTTCCCCAGGTAGCACTAGCCCTGTTTTTTCTGAGCGCGCCAAAAAAGGCGAATTTGCCGGCTATTGGTATCGAACTGCACCACCAGACACCTATCAAGCCCTAGCGCTTGCTAACTTAGCCTATAAAAGAGGCGCTAGAAAAGTTTCCACACTTGTAATTAACAACGACTATGGTGTGGGCTTTGAGAAAGCATTTGTCGAAGCCTTTGAAAAACTTGGCGGCACAATTGTTAATAAAGTCCAACCCACTCGTTATGACCCTAAAGCAACTACCTTTGAGTCAGAGGCAAAAGGTGCGTTTGGCAGTAAACCAGATGCAGTCGCCGCAGTTTTATATCCAGACTCAGGGGGAGCTGTAATCAAAGCTGCCTTCGAGCAAGGTTTAACTGAAGGTGTGCAGATTCTATTGACCGATGGCGTTAAAACTGAAGATTTTCCTAAGTTGATTGGTAGCACCCCTGAAGGTAAGTTGATCTTGGCTGGGGCGATCGGCACTGTTCCTGGGGCAGATGGCAAATCTCTAGATACATTTACCAAAAACTTCAAAGAAAAAACAGGACAGGAATTAGGCGCTTTTGTGCCGCACTCCTATGATGCGGCGGCTTTAGTAGCGATCGCGGCTGAAGCTGCTAAAGATGGCACTGGCGATGCAATCAAAAGTAAACTTCGCGAAGTTGCTAATGCTCCAGGGCAAGAAGTAAGCGATGTTTGCGAAGCAATTAAGCTGGTCAAAGCTGGCACTGACATCAACTACCAAGGTGCAAGTGGAAATGTGGATTTGGATGAGTTTGGCGACGTAAAAGGCAGTTATGACGTATGGCAGGTACAGCCTGACGGCAAAATCACCGTAATTGATCGCGTTTCACCATAGTGACTAATTAGCGGTGTGCGGTGAGTTTTCTAAAGCCATCACTCCTTCTCCCGATCTGGTAGAAGGGGTGAGGCGATGAGGATAATTTGAATTTTGCGTAAGTCCTAAAAACTTAAAAACTCTCGTAAAATTTAGACCGCAACAGCATCAAAATATATACTGAAAATAATTTATAAGGAAATCGATATTTATGGCGATCGAACTTAAAGCTGCGGCTCCGCAAGAAGTCTCCATCTATATGCCTTACTATCGAGAGCCTAACAAGCGCCAAGCTCTCCCCTACGCTATTTCTCTTTACAAACAAGGTGAAATTACAGGCGAACGCCACATCGAAGGTAGCCCTGCAATTTCTTTTACGGCAGTGTGGCGAGTCGCTAACTTGCCCTCAGACTTGGTTTTATGCCGTGTGTCTTTTGATGGCGATGCCGACTGGAGCTATGAAATGACTTTAGAAAATTCTGAATTTGTCGGTTATTTAATCGAAGCTGTGTCAAGTATTCGCGACAAAGGCTTTGTTGATTTTCCTCAAATTTTTTACAGCAAACTATTTAGGATTAAGCTTGCTAGCGCCGAAGGCAATTAAATATCAAATCCAGATAAACTAATTTGCCTGCTTCGAGGGCAAATTAGCTTATCTGGATTTGCGCCAAATAATATCAGCTTAAAAACATCAATTAATGTATAATCCAAATCTCAAATCTTGCCAAAAAAAACAAAGTCAGCTAAAGTCCTGAAGCATCTATGCATAAGGCTAAAAAATAGTCAATTTTAAGGGGACTACATTGTGACATATGCCGCCCAACGTCTTGAATCAGAGAGACAGTCAGAACCGATCGCTAAAAAAGTTGATCCTCTGATTGTCAGAGCTGCTAAGCAAATTTATCGGTACTACGCCGATTCGTACGCGACTCAGCTACCTCGTCCAATAGGAGTAGCTATAAATCGAATTGATATGACTGGTAAATTGATTTACACTCAGCTAATTTTATTGCCGCAGGAAAGTTTTGTGCCGATAGAATTGATTGAACTATCTGACTACCATTAAAAATCAAAAAGCCAGCCGTTTTATGACAGGTAATTTATAACAGGTAATTGACAATGACCTATGCCAACTCGCCAGCGCCAACCAAAACTTCAGCAAAATTTCAAAAGAAACTTAAGGAAACCAAAAACTTTGGCGACGCTTTAGTGGAAGTGTTTTCGGATTTAGTGCATTTAGAGATTGTGACTTGGGTAGCTGAAGAAGGTGATTCTAGTCACAGAGCAGGCAATCGTTTAAAGACAACCATAAATCTGCTTGATGGCGATATTGAAAATGAGCTAGGTGCTAATTTTTTGCAAGATTCTACCTATTCAGAGTTGCGCGGTTTTCACGAAACACAAGTTCAGAGAGGAGCAGAGACGATCGCGAATAATCTTCAGACCTTAGTTAATATTGGTCAAAAAGTAACTGATCTTCTGAATAACGAGACTGGCAGTAAGCCCAATGATAAGGCTGACAATGATCTAGATGCTCTGTTAGCGGGTGATTCTGACGACAGTAGTGCAGACTTAATCAGCGATCGCTTGCCCAGTTTTGTTTAGTTTTAAAAACTTAAAATGATTGGTGAACCTAGTGGTCGAGGAAGTAGATAAACAGCCAACCAGTCAGGTTGTTAAAAAAGATAAGCCGAATGAAAGCGCGACTCTCAATAAATTTAGAGAGACAATCAAGGACGTTTTAGAAGAAATCACCACCCTCGAAGTAAATACAATTATCGTCAGACGCATATCAGTGGATCGATATGATGCGAGGGACTTTTATGAGAACTTGCTAGAAAGATTAGCCTACGAGACAGAAGAAGGCTTGCAAGATGTCAAGCGATCGCTGATAGAGCGATATAGTGAGTTAAGGCAAAAAGGAAGCGCCATATCTCCATCAGAGTTAGAACGCTACAAACGTGACCTAGAGAGATATAGGTGTGCTGAGCGTACTTTCAATGAGCGTAAAAATTCTGACAATCCTTTAGAAATACAGCAATTTGAGCGAGAACAAAAATGCTTTAAGGACTTGTCGAATAAAGTTTTGAAGCTAAATATAGCCAAGGACGAAAAAGGTCGCATTATTACGGATGCACCAATGATTCGTTACTTTCGGACGCTATGGGAATTTGAACAAATGGTTTTAAATGGTGAACAAATTTATGCTCAGACCATATTTCAACTGGACGGAGATCTGACAAATCGATTTGTTGATGATTTATTTGCGCCCACCCGTTCCAAGATAGAGCCGAAGATTGCTCAACTAATTTTAGATACCCACAGGAGCGCGTTGGTAAATGCCGAGGGGCAATGGACAAAGCTAATTGAGACCTGTGTAAATCTTGTTAAAAATTTGATTCCCTATCGTATTCAGTAAGCACTTCTTACAGCCTATTAAGTATGTGGGCAGAAGAAACCTCAAAACCCAAAAAGCTGTAGCGCACGCTGCGCGTGCGCTACAGCTTTTTGGGTTTTGGGTTTAATTATGCCCACATACTTAAGGCTGTAAAGGGTACAGAGGAATCTTTGAAAGTGCCGCTTTGCGGCACTTTCAAAGATTCCTCTGGGTTTTATAACAGCTCAAGTCGTGACAGGATTGATAACTCATGGTGGCGGCAAATCAACTCATATATATTGTCGATGATCAAATAGTGATGAGGCTCAGTCCAATCGCGATCGCCCAAATTGCTCAAGATCGGCTGCAAAGTAATGCTCGTCTTGGCGCTAAAGTTGGCACTAAAGAAATTTTGTATAGATTAGACAGTAGTAAACTTTTACAGGTGCTTGCTTCTAGTCTTGGTATTGCCTCATCACGACAAGGCGCAATTATTATTTGGACTTATTTTGAAGCAGACTCAAGCAATGCTGAACAAGAACAACTATCAGCTCCAATATTAAGGACATTAATCACTATTGACGGCGATCTCACTCAAAAAATTTGTCAGGAAATTTTAGAGCATCCTTCAGCCGATCTCTTACTTAGAGTCCACAGCTATTTGATAGGTCAAATCTCGCAGCAACTAACGACCGCGATCGCCGACTACATAGCCAAAAAAATCCGTCCGATTGAGATTATTTGTGTGACTTTTACCGCCGCGATCGCATGGAACGATCAATTCATTGCCATCAGCCAACGTCTAAATTTTCCGCCACAGTTTATTAATATTTTTATAAGTCAGTACAGTGTGATCTTGATAACCCTTGTCGCAGTTGTCCTATGGAAATTTTGGTCAGTAAAGCTTTTACCCATTCCCCGTCAAAGAGCAGTTGCTAGATTCTTTAGTAATTTTCAACTATTTTTAGGAAACCAATACTTACAATATGTGGCGATCGCATCGGTCAGCGTTTTTACTGTTTGTACAATTGCCACGACCCAAAATTTTTTCAGCCCCAATACACAAACAATAATCAATGAGTTAAAACTATGGACAAAACTATATTTACCCATAGCTTTACTCTCTTTACGCAAACCCATCACTAGGGCGGTCGGCAAAATATTTTTACGAATTCCATTTCTAGTGAAATTAATTTTCGGACGTTTCATTAGATGATGGTGTTAAGCATTTTAAAGAGCCATAAAACAGAGCCACAAAAGCCATGACACAAGTTGAGATCTGGCGATCGCAAGCCGCCGCAACCCTAGCTTTTTTAGTACCCAAGATTAGCGGTGACCCACTCAATGAACGCGATGGCATAGTCGATAATTTGGTGCGATCGCTAAATAACTTGCCGCCTCGACCTGCCAGTCGGCAACCTTATGCGGGAATTTTCCCTGCGGCAGATGTTGCCACATGGCGGAGGCGAGCCGCCGCCACCCTCAAGGCTTCTGTGCCTAAGATCAAGGAGGTCGAGGGAAGCGTGTTTGATGGTGCGATCGACGATTTAATCCGATTTATTCGTAAATTACCTGCGCGCCCACAGGAGAGAGCGCCCTATGCAGGGCTGTTTGCCGCCGCCGATCTGCCCACATGGCGTAAACAAGCATCTCAAAATCTAGTTGCGGCGATCGCCAGTCTTGTTGAGCCGAACTATACCGAAGCGGATCGCAAAATTGATGACCTGATCAGAGCCATGAGTGGTTTGCCTCAGCGTCCTGCCAACCGCAACCCCTATGAAGGAATTTATCAAGCTCCTAATCTAGTCGAATATCGCAAACTAGTTGCACGCCGATTACAGCAGTTAATTGCTGTACTTGAAGATGACTTTAACTCCCAAGATATTTTTGTCGATAGCGTGATTCGTACTCTCAATAACTTACCCCCTCGGGCCACCGACCAAGAACCCTACTCAGGGCTATATGCCCGTGCCACAAAAGCTAGTACGCCCAACCTAATCACACAAGAACAATTAATCGCGATCGCCCCATATTCCCGTCGCGATCGCCTTGAAAGATTGCTACCTCACCTAAACACGACCATGGAACGTTATGCGATTACCACGCCACTTCGCAAAGCACATTTTTTAGCCCAAGTGGGGCATGAGAGCGATGGCTTTAATACCAATGAAGAATATGCCTCTGGTGCAGCCTACGAAGGGCGCAGAGATCTCGGTAACACCCAAGTTGGCGATGGTGTCCGCTTTAAAGGACGCGGCTTAATCCAAGTCACAGGCAGAGCCAACTACGGTGAATGTGGTCGCGCGCTGGGTGTGGACTTGATCAACAGTCCGCAACGTTTAGCTGATTTTGATCTCGCTTGCCTTAGTGCGGGCTGGTACTGGGACACTCGCCGCCTAAACACCTATGCCGATCGCGATGATGTCCTTACCGTCACCCGTATCATCAACGGCGGCACAAACGGCTTAGCTGATCGCCGCGACTATCTCGCCAGAGCTAAAAGAGTTTTTGGGATTTAGGATAGCTGTCGTCACTTGTGTCAGGACAAGCCAAAATCCAGAAACTAAGTTGCGGCGCGAAGCGCCGCAACTTAGTTTCTGGGTTTTATGTGCTAATACAGTTGGCGACAGCTATACCGCTTATTGAGGCTTTAAAGGGTACAGATAAGTTTTTGAAAGTGCAAAGCGCTGTACATACTCAAACTGACTTTGTGAATTGGTACAATATTCAAACTATGTATAGGTTTCGGCGAGGGCAAATCCATGACTCTGCAACCTTTAACCTCTGACGAAGCGATCGCGCTCAATACTTTGCCAGAGATCGACTATCCCGATAGTGACGGTAATCCCATGTCTGACAATACCGAACAGTATCGGTGGATCGTAATTATCAAAGAAAATCTAGAGATCATGTATGCCGATGATCCAAATGTATTTGTAGCAGGAGATCTGCTTTGGTATCCCGTGAGGCGTACTCAAAAACGAGTTGCCCCAGATGTGATGGTGGCTCTAGGTCGCCCCAAGGGTCGCAGGGGATCTTATAAACAATGGTTAGAAGATAATATTGCGCCGCAGGTAGTTTTTGAGATTTTGTCGCCTAGTAATAAAGATCGGCGTGGGCAAGATTCCCTTGAAGATAAGTTTGACTTTTATCAAACCTATGGCGTTCAAGAATATTACATATACGATCCCGATGATTTGGTGTTAGAAGGCTGGCAAAGATTAGGCGATCGCCTAGTCCAAATTCCCTCCATGATGAGTTGGGTCAGCCCACTATTAGGGATTAGATTTGATTGGTCAATGGGGCAGGAAGTAATTATTTCGCGTCCCGATGGTCAAAGATTTTTGTCGCCTGTGGAATTAAGCCAGCGTTTACAGCAATCAGAAATCCAAGTCTGGCAAGAACAGCAGCGCACTGCCCAAGAGCGCCGCCGCGCCGAAGCACAGCAGCAACGTGCCGAGCAAGAAAGCCTTCGTGCCGAGCAAGAAAGCCTACGCGCCGAGCAAGAAAGCCTACGCGCCGAGCAAGAAAGCCGCCGCGCCGAACAAGAAAGCCTACGTGCCGAGCAGGAAAGCCTTCGCGCTGAGCAGGAAAGCCTTCGCGCAAATCGCCTTGCTGAACGTTTACGAGCTTTGGGTATCGATCCAGACGATGTATAGACTTAATGGCAATTTGGGACTCTGTGGCGCACATCGCACTGGTAAAACAACCCTTGCGATCGCTCTCTCTGCTCATCTTAATATTCCCTTCGTCCGCACGACGACTAGCCAAGTTTTTGCCCAACTTGGTCTAGACCCTGCGGAACCAATGGACTTTAAAACAAGGCTATTTGTGCAGGATCATGTCTTAGATGCTGCTGAGCAGGTTTGGCAAAGTTCTGCTAGTCCTTTTATTAGCGATCGCACTCCCATCGATATGATCGCCTATACGCTCGGTGATATCCAAGGAAAAACTGAGGTGGATTTTGATTTGCTTAATACATATACAGATCGCTGCTTTGCTAGTACAAATCAATTCTTTCAAAATCTTGCGATCATCCAGCCAGGTATCCCACTTGTCTATGAAGAGGGCAAGGCGGCGTTGAATGCTGCCTACATTGAGCATATTAATGTGCTGGTAATCGGGCTATGTCGCGATCGCCGTTTACAAGCTCAAATATTTTGTAATCCTAGAGATGCGATCGCGCTTGACATGAGAATTAGCAAAATTCTAAATGAATTTTCTTAATTTTAATTTGAGCGCGATATAGCTGCCGCCAGTCTTGTTGGGACATAAAACCCAAAAGAGAGAGGCGGCGCGAAGCACCGCCTCTCTCTTTTGGGTTTTGATTTGTCTTAATACAAGTGGCGATCGCGATAAAATAGGATCAGTAGACTTATTGGCAAGTGACCATGTCAGAATCAATTACGATCGCGGATATTTACAAATTATTTGAACAGACTAATGCAGCATTAGTCTCCTCAACTGCTGCATTAGAACAATCAATAGAGCAATCAATAGAGCGATCGCGAGCTGAATTTACTCGCAGTCTCGCAGAATCCCGTGCCGAATTTGATCGCAGTTTTGCAGAATCTCGTGCCGAAGCTGATCGCCGTATGGCAAGTTTAGAAAAAACAGTTGAACGCACCAGTAAGGCTGTTGATGGCTTAACAACTCGGTGGGGGCGCTTTGTGGAAGAGTTAGTCAGACCTGCGGTGGTGCGGATGTTTCGCGATCGCGGTATTTTAATCACGCGCACTATGGAAAGAGTGAGATCGCCGCTTGCATCTGGGACTCCGATGGAAATTGATATCTTGGGCGTAAACGGAATGAAGGTGGTGGCGGTGGAGTGTAAATCGCGATTATCTAAAGATGATGTCGATGAAATGTGCGATCGCCTAACCAAATTCAAAACTGCATTTACTGAGTATGCTCAATACACTCTCTATGGTGCAGTGGCGGGTATTGAAATTAACGAGGGGGTAGATATTTATGCCTATCGCAAAGGGTTATTTGTAATTCGTACTAGTGGCGAATCGGTGGAAATTGCTAATGATGACAAGTTTGAACCATTGGCTTGGGGTGAACTGTGATTGCTGTACCGAATAACCCAAGAATTTCCCCTGATGAATATTTTGAGTGGGAATCAAGACAAGAAACTCGATATGAATACATTAATGGCGAAGTATTTGCAATGGCGGGAGGGACAATTGACCATAGTACGATCGCCGCTAATTTGATCGCTTTGTTACGTCCACACGTTAGGGGGCGCAACTGTCGGGTATTAGGTTCAGACGCGAAGGTAGGAATTTCTAAGAATGGTGAGTTTTTCTATCCCGATCTATTAGTGACTTGTGATGATCGCGATCGCAATGCTGCTAAGGCGGTGTTTTACCCAACTTTAATTATTGAGGTGTTGTCACCTAGCACTGAGGCTTACAATCGCGGTGGTAAGTTTGCGCGTTATCGTCAGTTAACGAGCTTGTGCGAATATGTGTTAGTTAGCTCGGAGCGTATTGAGGTTGAGGCTTTTCGGCTAAATGAGCGTGGGAAGTGGGAGTTGACGGCTTATGGGAACGGTGACTTGGTACAGTTTTCGAGTATTGAGTTTGAATGTGCGATCGCCGCAATTTATGAAGACGTGGATTTTGCAGGATAAAATTTAGGTGTACAGATAGAATCTACAAAAATGCTCTACGACCTTCCCATCACTGAGGCTCGCCATGAGCTAACTTCGTTACCCGAAAAACTGACTCAATCAGGAAGTACGCTTGCCATTACTCGCAGAGGTAAGCCTGTTTTGGCAGTGATGACATGGCAACATTATGAAGCGATACTCGAAACTTTAGAGATTTTGGGCGATGCAAATCTGATGAAAAACTTGCGTCAAGGTAATGAAGAAGCTAAATCGGGACAGGGGCTAGATTGGGAATCGGTCAAACTAGACTTAGCTCTATGATCTATCGCGTTGTCATTCAACCAACAGCGTTCAGGTTATTGCAAGAAATCAGCGATCGCCGTATTCGTCAAAAAATTAGCGATCGCATTGACAAACTAAAAGAGTCTCCTGAGTTGCAGGGCAAGCCATTATTGGGTGAATTGGATGGCTTTTATCGATGACGCTGAAAGTTAGAAAATCTTTGCGAGTTGGGTAAGTTAATTTTGCAGGGAGGAAATAGTTTAAGAAAGCTTGAAGGCGATTGATGAAAGATATGTTTTTAAAAAAAAATTTGTGGTTAATTCTAGTAAACTTTAAGCTTCGCGATCGCCGATTACATACAACTCAAAGCTCAGACAGTCAGGGTTTCACGCTAATTGAGTTACTAGTGGTGATTATTATCGTTGGTCTGCTAGCGGCGATCGCACTGCCAGCATTTCTAGGGCAATCTCAAAAGGCAAGATTTGCTGAAGCGAAATCTTTTATGGGAACAATCAGCAGGGGACAACAGGCTTACTATCTTGAATATCGAGAATTTGCCAGAGATTTAGACGAACTTGGTATTGGAGTGGGTCTAACATCTGCATCTTATGACTACAGTATTCTCACGGGATCGATTACAGGATCTGCAACTCCAGTTCAGATAACTAGCATCATTACTAATGTTGCTACTCCTAAAGGGGATGTGCTGAGAGTCTTTAGCTCTGTTCAGGGGTTAATATCTAGCGGTAAGGTTGAGGCAATATTTTGTACTGCTAATTTGAGTGGGGCGGCTCAGGTTGCGAGGGGACGTATGAATGCTGACAGCTCAGGGATTGAATGCCCTGCCAATTACACCGCTGAGATTAAATAATCGACCATCACAAAAAAGTTTTAATAGGTGATCACATCTTGTTTGATCATGGGTAAGTTACTTTCATAAGCAACTAGCTAAACAATCTTCCAAAACGGGAACAGAATCATGAAATCTGAATTTAAGACAAAGCTAATTCAGCACTTGCTCAACAAGAAGAATGGCGAAAAGGGCTTCACCTTGATCGAACTTCTTGTAGTTATCATCATCATCGGTATTCTTGCCGCGATCGCACTTCCTTCTTTCCTAAACCAAGCTAACAAAGCTCGCGAATCTGAAGCTAAGACCTACGCTGGTTCTGTAAACCGTGGTCAACAAGCATACTTCCTAGAGCAACGTCAGTTCACTGGTGGTATCAACTTCCTTGGTTTGGGTATAAATACCGCAACTGCTAACTATGCATACAGAGCTTCTCTTGGTTCACAAGGCAATGCTGCTGGTCCAACCACAACTTCTGAAACCATTCGCTCAAACATCAACGCCTACATCAACATTTATGGAACACCTCTCACTGCTGCTGTAAAAGGCTTTGCTGGTACAACATATATAGTTGCAAGTGCGGGTGGTGAGCAAACCACTCTCGCAGTATTGTGTGGTAGCTTGCAGGCTAATGCTACCGTCCCAACCGCTACCCCCGTTGTTGGATACGCTGTTAATCCTTCTGTATCTCTTACTGCTTGTGCTAATAGTGTTGTAATGGAAAATCTTGATAAGTAGTAATTTTGATTGGATACTTTATTGCTAATCAATCTTTTGCATTAAGAATCTAAGTAGGTAGCTTATGGCTACCTACTTTTTTATTTACTAAAATAGTTAATCCCATTCGTAGAGATATCCAACATGAAACAAGAAGATCAGCCCATTCTTAGCATTACTCTAGATGCTTATAAATGTCTAGTATCTGGTAACTTTACGGATGCTATACCTCTGTACGAACAGGCTATTGCGCTCCAACCAGAAAACAGAGCTAACTATGCTTATCTAGGTCTAGCGATGCTATTGCAGGAACGAGAAGCAGAAGCGCAAATGGTTTGGTTTAGTGCTGTTGAAGATCCTGATGAGTTTGATGATTGGGTATTGGAGCTAGAAAAGATCCTGACCATCGAAGCCGATCGCTATGCTAGTCAAGAAGAATTTGCTACTGCATGGTTGATTCGCCAGCATCTAGCGGAAATATCGCCACAAAATATTTCTAATTACATAGAGTCGGTAAGACTTGGATTAAAGCAACCTCTCATCGATCCAGAAGAACAAAATCTCACAAGATTAATTGATTTTCTAGGTAATTATGAAGGTGAGCTTAGTGAGTCTGAAAGTCTAAAATTACAGAGCTTGATCGAGCAGGTTTTAGTTAGCACACCAGAGAAAAAAATTGACGGGCTTTTAGATCCTGATCAATTTAAAAAGTTAAATAAATTTCAGGCAAATCAAGCCGTTGTCAATTTGCTGTCAGCACATCTAAGCCTAAACATCCAACTTTTGCAGTTGTATCTGGGTAAGTTAGGCAATGCCAAATGTAAGGAATATTTTCCTACCATCCTCGACAAGCTAAGTAGTGCGCCGCCGCAAGTGGCTTATATGTATGTCAAAGCTTGTCTAGAAGTTGTGCCAGACTCAATGACACTTTTAAATAATTTGGCGATCGTTACTCAAACCTTAGAATTCAATGCTGAAGGTATCGAACTAGCCTTGCAATTGGCAGAACTTAGCGATCGCACTGATATAAAGATATCAGCTTACTACCTAGCAGTTAGAGCAATGATGAACTCTGGCGATCGCTGGTATGAGGCAGAAGCGGTCTATGCCAAATACGATGAATTAATCCAAGTTCTGATGCAGCAACCTGAAACCTTGCAAATTCAGCACGCGAGATTTATCGCATCAACAGGTTCTTATAGCTATATTTCGAGAGATACTCCTGAAGTCAATCAACCTTTTATAAAAAAGTTAGGTACATACTACCAGTCTCAAATGCGTCAACTTGTCGGCAGCCTTACTCCATCAAATCGATTAGGAAGACTAGCTGATCAAACTAAAAAATTAAGAATAGGCTATCTGTCAGAATGTTTGCGCCGTCATTCGGTGGGCTGGATCAGTCGATGGCTACTTCTCAACCATGATCTTGAGAAATTTGAAATTTTTGCCTATTCCTTAACTCGTACTAATGACAATCTCCAAATAGAACTTCAAGGAGCCGTCACCAAATTTCATGATGTGACTGTGACTTCTTCTGCGCCTATTGTGGAAACTAGGGAAGTTGCTAGTCAAATTCAAAATGATGGAATTGATATCTTAATTGATCTAGATTCATTAACTTCTGTTAATGTCTGTGCTGTAATGGCGATGAAGCCCGCCCCAATTCAGGTTACTTGGCTTGGTTTTGATGCTTCAGGGATTCCCGCGATCGACTACTTTATCGCCGATCCTTATGTCTTACCTGACAGTGCCGAGTCATATTACAGCAATAAGATTTGGAGATTGCCCAATACCTATGTAGCGGTTAATGGATTTGATGTCGGTACTCCTAATTTAAGACGTGCTGAATTAAATATTCCAGAAGATGCGGTTGTCTACCTCAGCGTTCAGGCTCCTCACAAACGACACCCCGATGTGTTGCGAGATCAGATGCAAATTTTGCGTCAAGTTCCCGATAGCTACTTCTTGATGAAAAGTAGTGGTATGACTACAAATCTAGAAGCTTTTGTGACAAGCATAGCTATAGAGCAGGGAATCTCTCCAGAACGATTACGCTTTTTGCCAACGACTCCGACTGAAGAAATTCATCGGGCAAATATGCTAATCGCTGATGTTATTTTGGACACTTATCCCTACAATGGTGCAACTACAACCCTAGAAGCTCTATGGATGGAGTTACCGATAGTCACTAGAGTTGGTGAACAGTTTATAGCTCGTAATAGCTACACGATGATGCTCAATGCTGGTCTTAGTGAAGGCATAGCTTGGACAGATGCCGAATATATTGAATGGGGAGTCAGGCTAGGCAAAGATCCAGAACTAAGGCAACAAATTTCTTGGAAGCTTAAAAAATCCAAGCAAACTGCACCTCTCTGGGATGCAAAGTTATTTACTAGAGAAATGGAACTTGCCTACACCCAAATGTGGGCTAACTATGTCAAATCAGAAACGCAAGGGTTAAATATTAATTCAGCCCAGCTTCAGTTATTAGCAGAAGCCGAAACTCAAAATTCTCAAGGCATCAGCTTTGCTCAATCAAATCAACTCGATCAGGCGATCGCCTGTTTTAGAGAAGCGGTTAACATCAATCCTGAATATGTCGATGCTTACTACAATCTAGGCATTGCTCTTGATCAACAGGAAAAATCTGAAGAAGCGATCGCTAGTTTTGAGAGAGCAATCCAGATTAATCCTGAATACACCAATGCCTATTACAATCTGGGGCTAATCTTAACTCGTCAAGACAAATACGCAGAAGCTGAAGTTCAATTAAATCAAGCTTTAAATCTATCACCCCAAGATTTTGATTGTCATTTGGCGATGGGTAATGTGCTACTAGAACAAAGCAAATATTCAGAAGCAATCGAGTCGTATAAGATAGCAATTCGCATTAATCCCAAGTCTGCTTCTGCTTATAGCAGTATGGGTGTAGCTCTATCCTCACAGCAAAAGTATACGGCTGCTATTTCTTGCTTGCGCTCGGCAATTGATATCGATCCAAATTCAGCTCAAGCCTATTGCAATTTAGCCTGTGCTTTGTCTAAATTAGATGATCGTCACATTGAAGCGGTTCAAGCTTTTCAAGAAGCAATTAGCTTAGAACCAGATCATAACCAAGCTTACCTAAGTCTAATTAATTTATTTGAAGATGGCAAAAATCCTTTAGGTAAATCCTACCCATTGCAAAGAGAGCTAGCTGATCGCTGTCTTAAAAATTGTAAACCCAAAGATAGAGTTAGAGCTTTAATTAATTCTATCGATGTCTATACCAGAATTGGACTAGGCGATCAAATTCTTGCCTTAGTTGATGAACTAGAACTCATAATTTATGAATATCCAGAACGACTCACTAAAGCAGATATCCAGCAGCTTTATATATGTTACATATTTACACTTGTTAGCCTCAGAGATGATCGCGAGTTAAACAGTGAGGTCTTTAAAATTATTGGTGATTTGTATGTAGACAAAGTTTTAGCAACAGTGTCTTCAGATTTTGCTGTCTTCAAATCATTAGATAGCCCTATTCAAGTTGCTCAATCCGATCCTAATCGTCCATTGCGAATTGGATTTTTATCTTCTTATTTTCGTAGACATTCTGTGGGTTGGTGCAGCTTTGATACCATACGTGAGCTTTCATCTTTAACACCCCACATCTATCTCTACAGTACCGTTGAAGTCGCGGCTGATGAAAGAACTCAAGCTTTTCAAGAATGTGCAGAGAAATGGTTTTGGCAAGTAAAAGAAGATGAGCTAAGTACAGATGCTCACGGCGAAATCGATCAAGATGGCAGTAAAAAAACAACTAAGAATGAGTTTAAGTTAACTGATATTGCTAAAGAAATTGCCAGTGATCAACTTGATGTCTTAATAGATTTGGACTCAGTAACTGTGCCATCGCATATGCCAATCATGTACTATCAATCGGCAAAAGTATGTGTGTCTTGGCTTGGCTTTGATGCACCATATATTTCTTCTGACAACTATTGTCTATGCGACTGGCATACTCACCCCTCTGGAGTTGAGCGATACTATCCAGAAAAATTAATCAGATTGCCTGACGCACATATGGCAGTCTCAGGATTTGAAGTAGTTACTGGAATTACTAGGGCTGACTTTGGGATAGGAGAAGATCAAATCGTCTATTTATATTCAGTAGCAGGTCGTAAGTTTAATACCGAAACTGCTGAAGCACATATTCAAATCTTAAAAAATGTCCCCAATAGCGTGTTGATGTATAAAGGTGGCGGCGATCGCGAATCTATTACCGCGATCTATTTAAGAGAGTGTGAGCAACAGGGAATACAAAGCGATCGCATCAAGTTTATGCCCACAACTAAAAGTGAAGAAACCCACAGAGCTTTTTATGGACTAGCTGATGTCTTCCTAGATGCATATCCCTATAATGGCGGAACACATAACTTAGAAGCGCTATGGTTCAACTTGCCAGTTGTAACTAGAAGAGGAGATCATTCATTTGCAAGAATGGGATACTCCTTCTTACAAGCTTTAGGGATTAATGAAGGTATTGCAGAAAGTTGGGAAGAGTATATTAGTTGGGCGGTACAATTCGGGACAGATCATGATTTGAGAAAATCTATTAAACAGAAACTAATTCAGTCCAAAGATCCTGATAATTTATCTCCTTTATGGAATCCTAAGAAACTAGCAAAGGATATGTATAATTTATTACAAACATTAGTATTGGAGCATAAAAACAAATGAAGTTACATATCGGTGGACAAGAAGTAAATCCAGATTGGAAAATTTTTGATGTTGAAAAAAGACCAGAAGTAGACTATGTCGGGGATGCAGGGGATCTCAGTCAATTTGATGATGAATCTATTGACACAATCTATGCTAGCCACGTTTTAGAGCATTTCTACCATTCTCTGTACAATGAAATGGTTTTCACTTTGGCTGAATAGCATCGAGTGCTAAAACAAGGGGGGCAACTAATGATTAGCGTTCCAGACTTACGAACTTTAAGTTGGCTGTATTCTCGCCCAGATCTAGATGTTATGACTAGAATGCACATCATGCGTGTTATGTTTGGCGGACAAGTCAATCATACACATAGTGTCATATCTTAATTCTGTTTTAGTTGACTAGTAGAGTATTTAATAAGTAGTCAACAAGATATTCAGGATTTGCTTCTGGTATCTGCACTCTACTAATTGGATTAAATTCTGTGAATATTGGCTCTACAAGAGGGCTAGATGCAAAAATAAAACCATCACAAGAAGTAGTTTCATAGTCAAAATCTGAAGTCACTTCAACTCTATACCCAAAACCTTGAAGGATACTTACTGCGTCAAGATGCAATTGCTGAGAATGCGTTGAAACAAAAAGATAGTCAACAGCTTTACTTGTTAAAGATTTAGAGCAATCTTCTAGCATCTCTACTTCATAGCCCTGAATGTCAGAATGGAGTATAGTGACTTTTTGAATGCCTTGCTCTGCCAAATATCTGTCAACTCCAAAATGCCCTTTTCCAACAAAAGCATTTATGAATTCTCCAGTAAATCCATTTAGTTCAAAGTTATTCTTTCCTACACTAAGGTTTTGTAATTCTGGTTCCACTAGATGAACATTAGCATCGGGATAAACTGATTTGATCCACATTGAGTAATGCCCCCAATAAGCTCCTAGTTCAATCATTAGTGGCGAATCTGGAAGATGCTTAAGCACCTCTTGAAATACAAACTCCTCAATTGGTTCATGCACGCCACGATTTATGATAAGAATTGCACTAAAATCTCCATAATAGGCGTAGGAACCTGCTATTGGAACTCTTAAACCATTGTGTAGATAAACTAAGTCACCATCTACAAAACCTGCTCGAGGATCTCTTTGTATAATCAGATTAAGTGGATCTGAGACAATTTCTCTAAATCTTCCCAAAAAATCATTTTCACTAGCCTTTGGTTGCATCTGTATTACCCGTTTATAAGTGTCAAAATTTTTATGATTTCCTATCTCTGATTGTACCGACAAAAGTCTTGTCAACAGAATTTAGTTTAACTACCCAAATCTTGACTAGCAGTATCTTTAAACTAAGGATGGCTTGGTGGTAAAGCGATTACATTCAGACTACCCTGAAAATCAGCATTTACATCAACAGGAATCAACTTCTGCAAATATGGCTGATAGCGAAACAGCCGATAACCGATACTTCTCAAGTAATCGGCTACAGGTAAATTACTACCCTGAGATCCCGCAATATTTTCATAAAGAATGATCGGTGCAAATTCAGTAAGAAGGCGATCGCTGCCTTTTAAAACTTGCAGTTCATGCCCCTCCGCATCAATCTTCAGAAAGTCAACTCGACTCACGCCATGTTTCTCAATCAAACTGTCCAAAGTAAAACACGCCACCTCTTCAAAGCTATTAGCATCTCTAGTCTGTCCCTCCTCCTCAGAAATCAGTTCATTAAGCTCACTAGCCGAACTAAGCGATAATTTTGCGCTGCCATTGCGATCGCTAGCCGCTCCCGCACAAACCTTCACCCAATCGAACTGATTAACGCGACAAGTTTCATTGAGATAACCCACACATTGCGAAAATGGTTCCACCGCCAAAACTAAACCAGCCGATCCCACCCTTTGAGCAGCACTAAATGTATACACCCCAGCATTTGCTCCGACATCAATCACAGTCATACCTGCCTGAATCCCATTGCGCCAAAACTCAATTTCTCTCTCAAACCAGTCACCTTGAGCAACCAAAACACTCGTAACAATACTGCGAAAATTTGGCTCAACCGCTAAGACTAAATCTTGATCAAAAGCAACATAGGTAATTTGGCTATCCAATGCCAACTTTGTCCATTGCCATTCCGCAACATCGCTATTTTGATTTTGACAAATATCATGCGCTATTTCTAGCCAATAATTAGCCGTATTCAAATCACCAATACCACGATAGCCAAGATAAAGCGCTTGTAAGATCGGCGCATAATCTGGAGCGAGTTGTCTAGCATGATGCAAATGAACAATTCCTTCAACCTGTCCACTTATCAATTCCGCAATACCCAGCATCAAACAAACAGTGGGACTACCTGCAAAAAGCTGATTAGCCAATCTCGAAAAGCGAATTCCAGATGAGTTGTAAAATACAAACTGCGATCGCTTCAAAGCCTCAGCCAAGAGCATTAACGCTTGCTCGTAGCCATTCTCGTTACTGAGGATACACTCAAACTCTAATGAGTTTCTAGCAGATATAGGTAAATAGACTAATCCAAGTGCAAGGCTTTGATGAGAAGGTTGAAATATTGTAACAGCGCTATTTAACGCTAACTGCATTGCCTTACTATCCTCTCCTAATATGCTCTGGATAAGTACATAGTGAGCAGCACAATGTGGACTTTGATCTAAGCTAAATCCCCTCTCTAGCTTCTGCATTGCAGCATGAATAAGCTCCGCCTTCAATTCATATTCTTCACACTCTTCTGCTTCAACTAGATCGATAACGGCTAGATTGTTCCAGTCTAGGGAAGTCTCAGGACTGTCCCAATTACATTTTTCAGAGATCGCCTCAATTGAAGACAAAATAACTGCGTCAAGATTTGGATAATGGCTAAAAACATATTCAAGATAGCGATCGCAAGCCTCATAACCAGATTTCATAATTTTAATATCGAATTATGTATGTATAAACAATCATAGGGAATTCTGACGCTTTTCTATATTAAATTCGATCGGGATTGGAGATTTGCGATCGCCTAATTATCCAGAAAACTACATCAACCAAACCAATCTTCGTCTAGAATCTGCTCAAGACTGGCGATCGCCTCTACTCTTGCAATCTTAAATTTGATCGGGATCGATGCCTTGCGATCGCAGACACACATCTAATTAGGGCTTGCTGAAAAAGTCTACAGAGAGAATTTAGAGGCAATACAGCTTGAAAAATTGTATTTTGTCGCGTATTTCCCCAATTTACCCATCGATTTTCCATGGAAGTGCAAGGGTTTTGAG
>Ga0136636_10000417_pt1 | contig 21165 bp, 19 predicted proteins | sample AntDrymUQ8522106_2_FD_104653 | JGI IMG/M metagenome (GOLD analysis project Ga0136636, IMG submission 104653) | Polar desert sand microbial communities from Dry Valleys, Antarctica - metaG UQ852 (21.06) | ecosystem: Environmental > Terrestrial > Soil > Desert | place: Antarctica: Dry Valley... | reverse complement strand
TAGTCCAATGCCCGAACCTCGGTATTCACTCTTGTCATTGAGCGTGCAAAAAATATCGAATATCTTATCTTCTTCTTTTGGATCGAAGCCAATGCCATCATCAATGAACGAAATGTGGTGGACCAGATTATTGGAAAATTGCTTTACTTTTTCTTTTTTGTACTTAATGGTTATTTCCGGTGATTTTCCTTTTACGCGAAATTTCACGGCATTGTCGATCAAATGATAGAACAATAGAGATAATAATAAAGGGAAACCTTGTATTGTTGGCAATTTTTCGGATTTAATATTGGCATCATTGTAAACAATTTTTTCCGACATATCGGCAACTACATCGCTTAAAATTTCATTGAGAGAAACTTCTCGTCTATTGCTGTCGAGATAGGGTATTTTCGAAAAGGTAACAATGTCTTCTGTGAGCATTTTCATTTTCTGAATTGAATTCTGCGCTTTGCGTATATTGGCCTTTCCTGAATTACTTAGATTTTTCGAATCGTTGATAATCAGAAATTCGAGGTTGGTATACAGGTTTTTTAAAGTTTCCTTGTAATCGTTCGCTGCGATTCCGGAGAAAGTCTGCAATTCCGAATTCACTGACTCAAGTTCCCTGTTTCTAGTTATAAGTGTGCGGTTAAGGCTTTGGATTTTCTGATCGGCTTCTACAGCTGCGGTAATATCCATAGTAACGTCAAGGATCTTTTCTATCTTTCCATCTTTATTAGCGAAAGGCCTTGCAATTATTTTAATCGATTTCGTTTTACCGGCGACCTGAATGGCAATCGTTTCCTCAAATGGTTTTCCTGCATTTTGTATCGCCTCCACAATTTCCCGGCTTATGGAAAGATCTTCCGGTTTCGCATACTCTTCAAATACTGTAGGTTGTACCACACTTCCTTTTTTGATTGCAAACAAGCGGTACATTCCGTCGCTCCAAAGAAACTCCTTGGTTGTGAGGTCAAATTCCCAACTTCCGGTTTTTGCAATTTTTTCCGATTGTTTAAGGATGCTGTTCTGCGTGGCTATTTCTACACGCTCTTTCCTGCGCTCAGTAATATCCTGTGCAATGCCTAGTTTTTCAATTGGTATGCCCTCATCATTGCGGCGAAATACGGTATTTCTATCACAAAAATAGTGCAGGCTGCCGTCAGCGTGCCTCATTCGGTATTCAATTTCACGTACTTCACCAGGCGCCGCATTTTTCATTTTTTGAATATGTTTGAGCATCTGCGGAACATCATCCTCATACATCAAATCGAAGATCGGATTTTTCACTTTTGAAATCTTCGAAGCACTGTAACCTAGTTTTGTAGCAATAGTACGTGAGGAAAATAATAGTTCCCGGGTATCGATATCCATGATAAACAGAATATCGACAGAAGCTTCTGAAATGCCTTTAATTAGATGGATCTGTTCCTGCAGATCACTCTGTACATTTACTTTTTCGGAAATGTCTTCGTAAATGATTAGGACACCATCATTAGTTCGTACCCACTTTTCGATGTAGCCGCTGTTGTCGGTTTCGTTGCGGTTTTCTTTAATTGAAAGATTGCCTGAAACGTTTTCGACCACATGTACGAGTTGGTCGAAAAACGGCTGGTCTTTTTTACTGATTTTAACTGGGAAGAGATTTGTATGGCTTACGGCGGTTACAAAATCCTGCGCCTTTCTATTAGTGTACGCTACTTTGAAATTTGATATCCCGTTGTTCTTATTTCGGACTGCTCGGAGCAATAATATACCATGTTGATAAAAATCAAAAATGCTATGAAGCAATTCATCACCCATTATGTCAGGTAATAACTTGTGAAACGCGCTGGAAATATGTTTTTGTTGGCTCATAATATATATGCAAAATATGGAGATGTACTATGCTTTATGAGTACTTCCATGATTCGTAAAAATAAAGAAAAATTGTGTGGAGTTTGAAATCAATATACTTCAACGGAGGCGCGTTGACGTATAATATATTTGACAACATTGTAAGTAAATATACTGTAATTTTTTATATAATTAACATAAAGTTTATACTTTACAATTAACTTTTGTTAAATTTTAGTAATTTGAATTTTTAAATTTTCTGTTATCTTCGACCTTTTTCGAAATTACGCATTCACTGACGATTAATCGGCGTAATGGAATACGTATTTTTTCGAACAATCCGACAAAATAATATTGAATGCTTTTTTTATAAAAAAAACTATCTTTGGCTTTCCAAATTGATCCGTATGATGGCAGCAGTGAATACCTTACAAACAGAACTGGAACAATATTTCCTACCATTCCGAGACAATATTATCGGAATTAGACAGGAATTTCAATCGCCATTCGGCATCCAGCGAATTCTATATACTGATTGGACTGCTAGTGGCCGCTTGTATCGTCCCATCGAGGAAAAACTCATGAATGAATTCGGACCTTTTGTTGCCAATACTCATACAGAAACCACCGTGACTGGAACGGCAATGACGATGGCCTATCATGAGGCGCGCCACATTATAAAAAAACACGTTAATGCGGGAGTGGAGGATGTTCTGATTACCGATGGGACTGGAATGACCGGGGTGGTCAATAAGTTCCAGCGTATTCTCGGCCTTCGACTACCCGAAAACCTTAAACCGCACGCCAAAATTCCCATTGAGAACAAACCGATTGTCTTCATATCACATATGGAACACCATTCGAATCAAACCTCTTGGCTCGAGACTATTGCCGATGTTGAAGTGGTGCCGGCTTGTGAAAAGGGATTATTTTGTTTGGATAATTTTGCAAAACTTATTAAAAAACATGAATCCAGACCAATAAAGATCGCATCGGTTACTTCCTGTTCAAATGTCACCGGAATCAAGACACCTTATCATGAGGTTGCAAAGTTGATGCACCGCAACAACGGACTATGCTTTGTGGATTTCGCGTGTTCGGGACCTTACGTGAAAATCGATATGCATCCAGAAGATTCTGAAAGTTATCTTGACGCGATATTCTTTTCGCCGCATAAATTTCTGGGCGGACCTGGAACTTCGGGTGTGCTGGTTTTCAATAAAAAGCTATATAATAACATGATTCCTGATAATCCGGGCGGCGGAACTGTTTCGTGGACCAATCCGTGGGGCGAGCATAAATTCCTGGACAATATAGAAGACAGGGAAGATGGCGGTACGCCGGGCTTTTTGCAGGTTATCAAAACGGCATTGGCTATAAAACTCAAGGAACAAATGGGGGTAGAGAATATTCTCAAGCGCGAACAGGAAATCGTGGAATATATATTTGCCGAATTGGGACCGGTACCGAATATTAAAATACTTGCCGGACAGCACCAGAATAGGCTAGGCGTGATTTCATTTTATATTGACGATTTACATTTCAATCTTGGTGTCAAGTTACTCAACGACCGGTTCGGAATACAGACGCGAGGCGGTTGCAGTTGCGCGGGAACTTACGGGCATTATCTGCTGAATGTAGATGTTGAAAAATCTCATAGTCTGACTTGCCAGATTGATTCGGGCGACTTGATGCAGAAACCGGGATGGATAAGGATGTCGATTCACCCAACAACGACAAGTGCGGAAATTCAATTTGTATGCGAAAGCATCAATGCACTAGCGCAGCATCATGAGCAATGGAAAACAGACTACAATTACAACAAAGGCACGAATGAGTTTGTCCACAAAAATGCAGAACCTATCGAGAAAGAAATGATCGGACGCTGGTTTTCAATATAATTATTGCGCTGGAGAAACAAGTTTTTTATGCTTCCAGCGTTTGTGTGTCCACAAGTAAAACTCAGGTGCGTCGTGAATTTGTCCTTCTACCATTTGGAGAAATGTATCAGTGATTTGGTAATTCGGGAAACTTTTCACATTTTCGTGCACACCTTCAAACGTCGCCTGATAATAACCTCTTTTTAGTTTTTTGGTCTTGAGAAAAACGATATTCATATCGTATTTTTTCGCCAGCATTTCGGCACCGGTATGCACTGGAACTTCTACTCCCATAAATTTTGTCCAATGAAAAACAGACGAAATTTTTGGAGATTGATCACTGGCGAATCCGTATACACCAAGGTTTCCGGTTTTGTAATTTTCTTTGATAGAAGGAATGGTTTCTTTGGTCGTAATCAAGGTAGCTTTGTATTTCGAGCGAATATTGTGAACTAGTTTGTCAAAATATACGTTGTTGATTTTTTTATAAATCGCAAAACCTTGGAAAGTAATATGATTGTTCATCGAAACAGCCCATTCGTAACTAGCATAATGCGCGCACATCAATGCGATGCTTTTCTGCTTTTTCTCGAGATTTTGGTAAAGTTCTAGATTGGAAAATGTATAGCGTTTCTCAAGTTCCTTCCGCGAAATCGACATGGTTTTAATCATTTCTAGAAAGAGGTCGCACAAGTGATGAAAAAATTTCTTCTCAATCGCCAGTCGATCTTTTGGCAACAAATGAGGCAATGCCAATGCTAGGTTACTGCGTACGGTTTTTTTGCGATACCCAATAACATAATAGAGCAGTACATAAATCATGTCTGAAAGTAGGTAAAGTAAACGAAACGGTAATATGGAGATAGCCCAAAGGATGGGATATATAAGAATATAAAGGAGTAAATGCATCCAGGAAAGATTTTTACAAATATACGTTTAAAAGAATATTTTCCTTGTTGAATTTAACAAAAGCTAAAGAAGTATTTCTATTTTTACATAAATTTTCAAACCTGCATGAACACGGTACTCCTTATTATAATTGCGCTCAATTTGCTTATTAGTTTCAAGGGTTTCAACGACCTTTCTTTTTTCCGGAAATATGAATTTCACATTGGCAGCATCCGCGCAGGAGAGCAGATCAGGATGTTTTCCTCCGCTTTCCTACATGCAGATATCGGACATTTGTTTTTCAATATGTTTACGCTTTATATGTTTGCACCAGTTGTTACCAATTACCTCAACGACTTATCCTTTCTGCTTATTTATGTAGGTAGTCTGATTTGCGGCAGTCTGCTCACACTATTATTCCACAAAGACGATTACAGCTACCGTGCAATTGGCGCTTCGGGAGCAGTTACAGGCATTTTGTATTCGGCAATTTTACTACAGCCCGATATGAGCTTGTTTCTATTTTTTATACCTATTCCGATTCCGGCTTATCTATTTGGGATTGGCTATTTATTGTATTCGATTTATGGTATGAAAGCCAAGAACGACAACATCGGACATACGGCACATTTTGGCGGCGCGATTGGCGGATACGTTATTACGATACTCAAAGAGCCGCAAATGCTTACCGAAAATACGTTTATGGTGGTGTTGCTCGCGATTCCAATCTTAATATTATTTATCATGGCCAAAACCGGGAAGCTCTAATGGCACAACATTTGGTAAAAGCCCGATTCAACTAATAAAATCAATAAAAATGAAAAAATCTGCATTAATTCTGTTTACACTTTTCACCGCAATCGTTTCCGCACAAGAAATTAGGCACATTCCGGTGGTTAGTGTTGCTGGCGAAGGAAAAGTAAAAGTCATTCCCGATCAAGTGTCAATTAGTATTGCTGTCGAAACCAAAGGTGCAAAAGCAGCCGATGTTAAAAAGGAAAATGACGAAAAAATCGATGCCATTTTAAAATCTGTCCGAAAATTTGCAATCGCAAAGGAAGATTTCCAAACACAGCGAGTTTCCCTATATCCGAATTACGATTACGAAAAAAAGAAACACAATTATATAGCTACGCAAAGCGTACAAGTGTTGCTCCGAGATTTGACAAAGTACGATGTGCTGATGGAAGAATTGGTGGTGACAGGCGTAAATAGGATAGACAATGTCGAGTTCAAGTCGTCTAAACTACCTCAATTGCAATCGGAAGCACGTAAATTGGCCGTGAAAGACGCTAAAGTTAAAGCTGAGGATTTGTCTTCCGGACTTGGACAAAAGATTGGAAAAGCGCTGATGATTACAGATAATTCGCAAGGCTACTATCCGCCACCGCGCCCAATGATGTACGAGATGAAAGCCATGGCTGCAGGTGATGCCGTACAAAGGGAAACCTTGGCGCCCGGCGAAATGGAAGTAGTTGTCAGTGTAAATGTGAGTTTTGCTTTGGAATAGGACCCGGTAATTATCAAAAAAAAGGAAACAACGATGTTTCCTTTTTTTTTGTGCTTAGAGCAATTAAATTATCAGTGCAATAATTCCCAAAAACATCACTAAAAATACACTTAAAAATACTTTCCAAAATGGATTCGCTTTTTTTAATTCCATAAAATGAAAAGTAACCAATAAAAATTTGATTCCAGATAGCGATAATAAGGTGACAACTACCATTTTATTGATGCTAAATTTTGACAGAAAAGCAGTAATAATTGTGACGCAGAGAAGTATTCCATAGACAAACATTAATTGTTTTTTCATGGCTAAAAAATTAAGTATAGTATTGGGAAAAGTAACAGCCAAATGATATCACACATGTGCCAAAATGTTGCTGATGCTTCAACATCTTCCAGTTCAGCTTTGTTTGTACTGATGCTTCTTTTGGTGATAAACAATATAATCAACCCAATAAGAACATGAATGATGTGGAAACCGGTTAGCATCCAATAAAAAGTAAAAAACGTATTGGTGTCTAATGTAATTCCGTTTGCTACTTTAGTGTAATATTCAAAACTTTTTAGTATCAGAAATAGAAAACCACAAAGCATGGCCATATTAAAAAAGAAGGTTGTTTTCTTTGTGTTTCCTTCTTTATAAAAATGAACCGCGTGGGCAATAAACAAACCACCTGTTAGGAGAAATATCGTATTTATCGCGCCAATATTTGGGTTGAGTCGTAATTTAGATTGGTGGAAAATTTCAGGTTCTTCTGCGCCATAATAAACAAAGGCGAGTAATGCCATTCCAAATGTAATGAGTTCTAAGAAGATGATGATCCACATTAAAATTCCGCCCGGTGGAAAATATACATTCTTATAATCGATAACTGCTCTATTCATTTTTAATGTTTAATTTTCTCATATAATTTTACCAGGGATTTTAATACATCGTCGGGATTTGTTAATATTTGATAGTGATTTTGACCAAACATCAATGGTAAATAATATTTTGCTTGTGCTTCAACAGCTAAAGCGTAGGTGTTTATTTGTTTTTGCTTCAGTTCTGTAAGTGCTTGTTTGACGTCATGTATTCCGTATTTTCCTTCGTACTTATCGTAATCGTTTGGTTTTCCGTCAGAAAGAAATATGATCCATTTATTTTTGGAAGCTCTTTTTTCTAATAACGCTCCCGAATGACGCAGCGCAGCTCCAATTCGTGTGTAACCTTGTGGTTCAGCGGCACCGATTTTGTTTTTAGCTTTTTGCCAATCTTCATCAAAATCTTTTAAGGTTAAATAGGTAGAATAATTTCTTGTTTTGGAGTAAAAGCAATTAATGGAAAAATCGATAGCAAATTCATTTAATATTTCTCCAAATAATATAGACACTTGTTTTTCAACATCAATAATTTTGTTTCCAGCAGCATAGGAATCACTGGATAAACTAATGTCTAAAAGTAATAAAATTGAGATATCTTTTTCTTTTTTTCGGTTCGAAAGATAGATGTTTTCCGATGGTGTTTTTTTTGATAAAACATCCGTAATCATATCAGTTGTAGCATCAATATCAAATTCATCACCTTGTGATTGTCTACGATTTTGCTGCGTTTTATTATTGACGTTGGTCAACATTTTGCGCAAACCATTTAAAACAGAAGTGTTTTTTGAAATTGTTTTTAAGTAATATTCTATATCCGTTTTTTCTTGAAAAACAGGGTAGACCTTGCAAAAGGAATTTTTATAGGCCTTCTGTGAATAATCCCATTCATTGTATTTTAGATGAAAGCCTTTTTCATCTCTTTCTGCACTTTCGGAAATGGTGGTATTTTCAATAAAATCGGCTTGATAGACAGAGTGAGCAGTGTCGTCAATACGCACGGTAAATTTCATATTCAATTCTTCTAGGGCTTCTTGATGTTTTTCTAATTCGTCCGAACCGTCAAAATCACGCCAATTACCATTAAACTCTTCAGCTGTTTCTACTTTTTCAAAACTATGAAGTAATACGTAATCTTCTTGTTGTTTTTTGTCTATTTGAAGGCTTTTTATTTCTTCAACTGGATTCGCTTTTAGGATAGTGGGTTCTTTTTGGTCTGTTGTTTTTTTAGTCATATCGGTGAAATCATGTAGTTTTTTATCACTTTCAATTTCTAGAACATTTCTCATCCACTTTCCGTATAACCAACTAAAATCCTTTAATTCTTGCGAATTGTAGTAAGCGTAGAACTCATTATGTAAATCAGTCAGCAGCGGAAATTCGGCACATAAATGGTTTATTATATCTGGCGCACTTTCCAAAGCTTTGAGTTGCGAAAGATCTAAACTATTTTCTTGTCCCTCATTCCAGTTTAGAGCTCGATTTCTTTGTTCCGCTAAATATAAAACCCTAAAAAAATAGAATGAAAGATTGGTTTCGTAACTGTCAAATTGACCAAAAGAAACAGGTAGAAAAAAATTAGTATTTTTATAACCACCTTCTCTTTCAGCAGGAAATAGTTCAATTGCATCCCCAGTGATTGCTCTGGCCAAAATAGATAAACGCGATTTTATTTCATTTAAGTGAACGGTTCGGTTAACTAAATCAGCGTCTATCTTTTTGTTTTTTTTGAAGAATTGTAAAACCTTGCTGTATATAATTTCGTCAAGTTCCATTAAATTAATAGATTACATAAATCGGTTAGTGCTTCTGCAATTTCTAAATCATCTGTTAATGGCTCAACAATAGCTACTTTAACCGCCAATCTTTTTGGTAAATTGGTGTGAATTAATTTGGCGGCATCAACTAATAACCGTGTGGACACGGTTTCTGCCAAACCTAATTCGGTAAGATTTCTTATTTTGTTTCCAATTTTCACTAATTTCTTAGCCGTATCTGCATCGATATTAGTTTCCTGAATAAGGATCTCCATTTCCACAGAAGCGTCTGGATAAGCAAAAGATACCGCAACAAAACGCTGTTTGGTAGAAGGTTTAAGTTCTTTAAAACCTCTTTGGTAACCAGGATTAAAAGAAGCAACGAGCATAAAATCGGGATGCGCTTTTATTGTTATTCCTAATTTATCGATAAAAATTTCCCTTCGGTGATCTGTTAAGGAATGAATGGCGACAATAACATCGGGACGTGCTTCGGCAATTTCGTCCAAATATAAAATGCAACCTTCTTTTACAGCTATGGTCAGTGGACCATCAATCCAAATGGTTTCTGCGCCTTTAATGATAAATCTACCAATTAAGTCGGTCGAGGATGTTTCTTCATGGCAGCTGATCGTTAGTAGTTTTTTGTCCAATTGATAAGCCATAAATTCGACGAAGCGCGATTTTCCTGTTCCGGTCGGTCCTTTCAAGAGCAATGGAATTTTGTTTTCATAAACTTTTTCAAAAACTTCAACTTCTCTATCAATGGGATGATAAAACGGTTGTTCGTCTTGTTTTAAAACTTTTAAAATATTTTTTTCTTCGCATGTTTCTACTGTATTCATACTTTTTTTTATTTAAAGATGGGTTTCCTTTAAAACACCTACGCTAATCCTCTTTTGTAATTAGCGTTAGTGTTCTTTATTTTATTGATTGTCGTTAATTAAGGCTTCATCTGTTGGTGTTCCATATTTTATAAACTCATACATATACATGCCTATACCAATAGTAAACATTGTGGCGCAAATTAGTAGAACTACAAAGTGGATGGCTATTTCATTTTGAACATCCATAAAGTCCATTTTTAATTTTCTTTCCATGTATACTTGTGCGACACCAGCAACTCCGAACGCAACGGTCATTCCGAGAATTCCAATATTAGAAATCCAGAAAGCCATGTTTCCGATAGTATTGTTATAACGTTTACGACCAGTTAAATTTGGAAGCGCATAACTTATAATTGCTAGTACAATCATAGCATAAGCGCCCCAGAACGCATAATGACCATGCATTGCGGTTACTAAAGTTCCGTGCGTATATAGGTTTGTTTGTGGCAAAGTGTGTGCAAAACCTAACAATCCGGCTCCTATAAAAGAAACGATTGCAGAACCAATGGTCCAGAATAAAGCCAATTTGTTAGGATGACTTTTTTCTCCTTTGCGATACATGTTAACCGCAAATAATGCCATGGCTAAGAACGCTAAAGGTTCTAATGCTGAGAATATTCCACCAACCACTAACCAAATTTTGTTGACACCAATGTAATAATAGTGGTGACCTGTGCCTAAAACTCCTGATAAGAACGTTAATCCGATGATAACATATAACCATTTTTCAATAACTTCTCTGTCTACACCTGTAAGTTTAATTAATAAGTATGATAAAATACCTCCCATTATTAATTCCCATACACCTTCAACCCATAGATGAACGACCCACCATCTAAAAAAAGAATCCATAACCTGACTATCAAACCAAATCATTCCCGGTATGTATAATAATGCGGCAAATACTAATCCCATTGTTAATACCAACGCGGTTGTAGTCTTCCGTCTACCTTTAAAAAGAGTTCCTAAAATTAACCCTAGGAACAGTAAAACGTTAACAACTACTAAGTAGTCCAGTTCTCTTGGAATTTCCAAAAATTTTCTTCCTTCCCAATGATTGAAATGGAATCCTACTATTGCAATCACACCAACAAGTGCCAGCGAAATAAGTTGAATATAGGCCCATCTAACACTAATTAATTCGCATTGGGCTTCTTCTGGAATAATGTAATACGCGGCTCCCATGAATCCTGTCAATAACCAAACAACAAGTAAGTTTGTGTGGACTGCTCTAGCAGTATTAAAAGGTATAATTTCGTGTAAGCCTTGTAATCCAATTCGGTCAAAGCCCATTATAAATCCATATATTATTTGTAATGCAAACAATAATATGCATAAAGCAAAAAACCAATAAGCTACTTTTTGTGATTTATATTTCATTTTCTTATTTTATTTTTTGTTGATCTGTAATTCTATCTTTTGCTAGTGGAGACACTATTCGGTCAAAACCATTTAAATTGATCTTCCCAATCCATTTAAAATAGGCCACCATCGCATCAGCATCTTCTTGGCTCATTTTATAAGCAACCATTTTTCTCCCTTTGGGAGCCCAAGGAATAGGCGACATTAAGACCGCTTTTATGTAGCCTTCTCCTCTTCGGTCAACTACTTTTGTTAATTCGGGCGCATAATAGCCTCCTTCGCCCATTATACTATGGCAACCCATGCAGTTGTTGGATTCCCATATTTCTTTACCTCGTACAACATCTTTATCAATGTCTTTGAAGTTGGTTTGGTCGTTACTAGGCATAAAGGAATATATAGTCAGCACTATAAATATTAAAAAAGTGACTACGGTACCGCCTAGAAAAAACGCTCTTGCTTGTGATTTTGAAAGCATAGATATATAATTTTAGTTAGTATGATTATAAAAGACAACGGTGTCCTTTATTGCGTCAAAATTCCTTCTATTTTTTCTAGTAAATCATGATTTAAATCATAATTTAAATATGTCTTTTATCCTAAAAAATAGCTAATTTTGAAATAAAAATGTTTTCAAAAAGTTGTGAATATGCCATTAAAGCAGCAATATTTATTGCTAGTAAAAGTGTTGAAAATAGGAGAGTAGGGTTAAAAGAAATCACAATCGCAATAGATTCTCCTTCAGCTTTCACTGCTAAAATTCTACAAAAATTATCAAAAAACAGTATCGTTAATTCTACTAAAGGCGTGTATGGTGGATTTGAAATTCCTCAAACAAAATTAAACGCCATTACATTGATTCAAATTGTTAAAGCTGTTGATGGCAATAGTGTTTTTTTTGGCTGTGGTTTAGGGTTAGAAAGCTGTTCGGAACATCATCCTTGTCCTGTTCATGATGAATTTAAAGAAATTAAAGAAAAATTAATAACAATGTTGGAAACCACTACATTAAAAGATTTAGCATCGGGGGTTATTTCAGGAAGTTCATTTTTGAAATATTAAAAAAAATTTAGGCAATAATAGTCTACGCTTATTTGAATTAATAGAATGATGTAAATTCAATTTAATAATTCTCCCTTTATTTTAGTAATACCGGGCGCCGTTAAAGGAGATTGTTTGCAGATATTAATGCCACCGCTGACCTCGATTATTAAGTTCGGTAATCATGAGGGACTGTGATTGGGAAACGGATGCTAATAAGAGAAGTAAAAAAATGAAGAGTGTGGCATCACAAATCATTAATTACCAGCACGCTACAAAATTTCCTAAATTATTTTGATTTTGTTTCAGATAATCAACAAACACTTAAAAAAACAAAACCCAAAATCAACGAAAGGTTGATCTTGGGTGTTTCCTTATTTGGTGGGGAGAGCAGGATTCGAACCTGCGAAGTTCTCACAGCAGATTTACAGTCTGCCCTCGTTGGCCGCTTGAGTATCTCCCCAGTGATGCATTTCATCCAAACGGTTGCAAATATATAAACTGTTTTGATGTTTGCAAATTAAAACAACACTTAATTTAAGCAGTATTTTTAACCCTTTGGAATTGAAACAAATAAAAAAAATCCCCAGATGGAGATTTTCTATTTTATCATTGCTACTCAGAAATTAGCTTCCTAAAAGTTCAGAAACTTTTGATTTTAACGCAACGCCGGTCAAATCTCTTGCAACGATTTTACCGCTGGCATCAAGAACAAATGTCGCAGGGATTGATTTAATATTATAAGTAACTGCAATCGGCTCATCCCAGAATTTAAGGTTCGAGATATGATTCCAACTCAATTTGTCTTTCGTAATTGCTTCTTTCCACTTGTCAGCATCTTTATCTAGAGAAACACTAATGATGTTGAGCCCTTTTGTGTGTAATTCGTCGTACATGGCTACTAATTCAGGATTAGCTGCACGGCAAGGATTGCACCAGGATGCCCAGAAGTCAATTACGGTCACTTTCCCCATCGATTCTTTTAAAGAAATCATTTTTCCTTCAGGATTCGGAGCTGCAAAATCCGGTGCTACGCTTCCAACACCAATAGCGGCGAGCGGTTTAGACAGTTGATCCAACTTTGTTTTGATCGATTTACCATGTTTGGTGTCCTTAACCGATTGGTCAAGTGCGTTATAATACTTCTTGATTTTCTCAATATCAGGAGCCATTGTATTAAACATTCCCTCGATGATCAAAGCAGAAATAAATGCTTTAGGATGCGACGTTACATAGTCATCAGACTGTTTTGCGAATTCATCTTGGAATTCTGCATACTCTTTTCTGAGGCTGTTCATCACAACCGTATCTTGTTTTTGCTGCGCTTCCTGCATTTTAGCCATATTGGCTTCTTGGAACTTCATCATTTTCTTTTGCACTTTCATTCCTTTTTCTTTATAGGAAGTAAGTTCATCATTATTATAAGTTCCGGACACTTTTGTAACATTGACGCTGTCTTTATTAATTTCCATCTTAATGTCGCCATTCTCAAGTATGAAAGGGATTTTGCCATTAATAGTTTCTACCTGTACCAAATACATTTCAGGTTCCTTAGCCGAACCGGTGAAAGTAAATTTTCCTTTTTCAATTTTAACGGTATCAACGGGTTTCAACTTTCCGGTCGTTTCGTCCTGTATTTCGAGAATTACCGATTTTCCGTCGGCGATACCCTTAATGGTGCCGGAAACGATATATTCATTGTCGCCAGCCTTGTTGCATGAAGCTAAAACTGATACTGCAGCTAATAATAAAAAAAACTTTTTACGCATGTTGATATAATTTTGGTTTTAATTTTTCTTGGTCAATCCGCTTGGCCTATGCCACAGCTATCGACATTATTAATAATGTGCTTAAAATGAGTGTGCAAAAATATCTAAAAAAATAAGTTGTGGCTATTTTTCGGGCTTAATTTTTTGTTATTGTTTCCGAATGTCATTTTAGGGTGGACGGGCATACCAAATTCGTTAGGCTTACCGATGTATTTCTGATGCCATCCATGCCTTTTTCCACATGCACAAGATTGTAAAATCCTCTAGGTTTGAGAATGGATGCCATTATTACCGGACGAGCGAATTAATCGAATCTAATGGAAGGTTTCTCGCATTTTCGACATGTATGGTATCAAAATTCTCTTGGTTTACGCGCATCGACAACAGTGCTTTGTGCATTGAATTCCCTCGCAAATTGTTCGGGTGAAATAGAAGTAATGGAATCCGTTTCAAATCCGGCAGCACTCCACGAATCAATTCCGCCATCAAGATAACCCAACGTGATTAAATATGGCTACTGCGCCGTCAAATTCTAGATAATAGGCGGCCTGCGCCATACATCCGGAATATATCTGTTCAATTTTCAACCGAAGTCTATGAAATTATTTAAAAAATAGTTCGGTTACGAGGATAACGATAGCCATCAAAAATACAAACCAACCAAAGCCATTTTTAAGTTGTTGCTCATTGGCAAATTTACTCAAAAATATCCCTATATAGATACCTACGATCGCAATCGCAGAAAAAACAAAAAGTAATATCCAGTCTATAACAATATGACCAAGATCGCCCGTAAAACCAATTAGAGAATTGAGTGCAATGATTAATAACGAAGTCCCAATGGCCTTCCGGATTGGAAGTTTTGCAAGAACCATCAATGCCGGCGTGAGTAGGAATCCGCCGCCGGCGCCAACGAGTCCGATCAAGATGCCGATCAGAAATACTTTTATAATTATGGGTAATGGATGAGTGTTTTGCGGTAGCGCTTTTTCTATCTTTGTATGTCTGAGCATCGAGTAGGCCGCGACCAGCATAATGATTGCAAAAAGGACCATTAGAAAAACCGCTTTCGTCACGACGAGGTTTGCATAGCTAAAAACGATCTCGGGAATTGCGGGAACGATAAATTTACGAGTAAGGAAAACGGCAGTAAAAGAGGGGATCGCAAACAGGAAAGCAGTCTTTACGTCGACAATGCCTTTTCTGAAATTCTGTAACGTTCCGAATGCGGAAGTTGTCCCCACAATAAATAGCGAATAGGCTGAAGCGGTCACCGGATGCATTTGCATTACATACACCAAAAGCGGAACAGTAAGGATAGCGCCTCCACCGCCGGTGAGGCCCAGTACCAAACCGATAAAGAATGCGCCGATGTATCCGAAGTACGCTGTCATAACTCAAACAATTTGTAGCCAAATGTACCGCATTTTAAAATAATAAAGGTTTAGCATTAACTAAACCTTTATTATAATTGGGATGTCTATTTGACAGAGCTATGCTTGTTAATGCACTGTTCAAATGCATTTTGGGAATGCTCGAGTTCGTTGAGCGTAATGGTCATGTCTAGTGTAGTGTTTTTCAATTCCTGATGAAACACCGCATTGTTCGAATCTTTCTGTAATTTCAATCTGATTTGGTACAATTGCTCCTCAATAAACGCTAAAGTTTCTTTGGCTTTGTTTACCTGCTGCTTGTATTTTTGACAATTATCTTCCATGGCATTTAGTTTAGAGAACATTTATTGGGCTAAAATAAGTCATTAAGTGATAATATGCAATAGTGTTTTCACCAAAAAATTAACGTTTTTTGCCCTAGCATAAATAAAAAAAAGCGCCTTAAATTAAGACGCTTTAGCTATAAATGTTAAAAAACACTATTCCTGATTGCTTACTTTACGATAAGGAAAGGCGTTAAATATGTGTCTCTTTGCAAATCTTCCCGGAGAATCGGCATTGACCATTTTAATGTACGTTGCTTTTGGTACGCTAATGTACTCATAAACGCTACCATTCGAAAAATTAACCTGAAGCCTGATATTTTCATAACGGTAATCGGTAATCGTCGCACTAGCAATCGTCTCGTTGTATTCAGGAAGACCTTGCTTAATGGTTTCCGGATTGATGCTTACCAAAAAGTGATACGCTTCAATAATCTCTTTGCTCATTTCTTCCGCTGCCTTCAATCCTGATTCGTCTCCCTGAAATTTATCAGGATGACTTGATTTCATCGCATTGCGGTAAATGGTTTTTAAATCCTTCAATTCAACTGTTTTCTCAACATTCAGCAATTTCCGGTATTCAACAATTTTTTTCATAGAATGGGTTTAATTTGGTAAAAGCTTGATATACAATGCGTCATTACATTATAACCTACAATCAACCGTCAAATTTTTTGCAAAGGTAAATCTTTTAAGAGGAGTTACAAGGATTTTTTTTTGGACTTTAACGAATTGATAGTGATGGATTAACATAATCCTACCACATTTAGGCAGATATATGACTACCTTTGTGCTTCAAATTAAATAAAATGATTAAAAATTTATTTTTTGCCTTAGCGCTATTTGGCTCGTTTACCAGTTTCGGACAGGTGGTTATAAATGAGATCGATACCGATACGCCGGGAACCGATGATAAGGAATTTATCGAACTTAAGTCGGATGTTGCCAATTTTTCGCTCAACGGATATGTACTCGTTTTATACAACGGATCGCCTACGTCAAGTACTGGAAACAAAAGCTATTTCACATTGGACCTTGACGGTTTTGTTACAGATGTCAACGGACTCATAGTTATCGGCAACGATTTAGTTTCTCCCGTACCGGACAGATTTCTGCAAGTCAGCACCATGCAAAACGGACAAGATGGTATCGCGCTCTATCTTGGAAACGCGGTTGATTTTCCCGATCAGACGCCGGTAACCAACGCTAATCTGATTGACGCGATCGTTTACGGAAACAACAATCCCGATGCTACGACTTTGATTTCCGTACTAAATGTGCAGGGACAAATCAATGAAGCTTTCAATGGAAATGGTACAACCCAATCAATTCAGCGTAAAAACGACGGAACTTACGAGGTTAAAGCGCCAACACCAAAAGCCAACAATGACGGCACAGGAGTGACTTTTAACGGCGTGACCATCAGCGTACCAGCCAATACTTATAATGAAGGCCAGAATTTTAACATCACTTTCACCACGCAAATCCCGGTTGCAAGCACGCTGAATTTTACATTTACGCTCAACAGCGGCAGTTTCAATTCGGCAGATTATACTGGCAATCTGAATGTTGTAATTCCAATAGGATCAACCTCGTTTTCAACCAATATTCTACTCCTTGATGACACTGTGGATGATGGTGATGAACTCGCCAAAATCAATATCGGTACGCTGCCTTCAGGATACATTCGATTGAATGACAATATCGAAATTCGCGTCGTCGACAATGATTTCACAACAAGTCCGTGGGGCACGCCGGTCAATCCGACCTACGGAATCGTAGCCAGTACGGCACCGGCCGGATACTACGAGAGTCTCGAAGGTAAATCTGGAGCTGTTTTAAAACAGGCGATTCAAGATATCATTGCCAATCCTGCAGTCGTTCATGCGCATAGTTATGGCGATGTGGAATTCATGCTTAAAGAAGCCGATGTCAATCCGCTAAACAGCAATGAAGTATGGCTGATGTATGTGGAGCAGGGCAGGGCCAAATACAAATACCAAACTACAGCTAGTAATGTCGGATCGTGGAATCGCGAACACATCTATCCGCAATCGCGCGGTGGTTTTCAGGACGGAACAAGTTCAACTCCCGATGGGATCAATATCTGGTTGCCCACTAATGCCGATGATATCGCCAGCGGACATGGTGACGCACATCATATTCGCGCAGAAGACGGACCGGAGAATACACGCCGAAGCAATAAAGATTACGGCCTCAATGATTACACTGGTCCGCTCGCAGGAACTTTGGGCAGCTGGCACGGCGATGTGTCTCGTGCGCTTTTTTACATGGCTTGTCGATACAGCGTGTTAAGCCTTGCCAATGGAAATCTGCCTGATACGACGCTCCATCAAATGGGCGATCTGGCGACTTTACTCACTTGGAATCAGACCGATCCGGCGGATGACTTCGAAATGCATCATAACAATGTGATCTACAATTGGCAAATCAATCGCAATCCGTTTGTAGACTACCCACTGCTCGCTGATTATATTTGGGGTACACATACCGGTGAACCTTGGTTTGTGGCATTGGCTACTCAAACTTTTTCGGATTCCAGCGTATTGTTGTATCCAAACCCGGCGCAAGACTATTTTGTGGTTTCGGGAATTAAAGGAGACGCGACGGTTGAAGTTTACAATCTTTCAGGTGCGAAATTGATCAGTAAATCATTTACAGATATTGCGCGTGTTCAAGTTGACCTTGCCGCAGGAATGTATTTGGTAAAGATTACTTCCGGAAATAAATTGACTGTAAAAAAACTGATTGTAAAATAATCCTCCTAAACCAATGTGTAAAAGCAATTTAAGGGATGTTTTTTTTAGTTGCTAACACATAAATTTAGCAAGCAAAAAAATTAATATTGTAATGTCTAACGCGTGCTTGCGCATATCTTTGCATCAAAATTCGATATGAAAATTCCTGCTCTAAAAATTTTATTCTTCCTTGTTTTTATTTCAGCATCTGCGCAGAATCGTTTTTTTGACAACAAGACCAAAATGCGGACTATGTCGGAACGCTGGGAGCTCGACCCGACTACCAATAAAGGAACATTTTTAATCACTGCTTACAAACCCATTTATCTGTTGCCGGTTCGTTGGTCTGATATGCCTAATGAAGCGCCTTTCTCAGGAAATAATAGCATCGACTATATCGCGCCTGATGGAACCGATCTGAACAATATAGAAACCAAATTCCAAATTAGTTTTAAAACTAAATTGATACACAACATCTTTTGGGGTTATGGCGATTTGTGGGGTACTTATACGCAGATTTCACATTGGCAAATCTATAATAATGCGTTGTCACGTCCGTTCCGCGAAATCAATTACGAACCTGAAATCATGTTGAATTTCCCAATAAAATATGATGTTCTAGGATTTAAAGGACGTATGATTGGCGTGGCATTTAACCACCAATCGAACGGAAAGAGCAATCCATACTCCAGAAGCTGGAACCGCATTATTTTTCATGCTGGTTTTGAACGTAAGAATTGGAGTGTTTATATCAGACCATGGCTGAGGCTTCGCAGTGAAAAGGATGACAATCCCGATATCAGCAAATTTATTGGAAGAGGCGATCTCAATGTAATTTATACCAGAAACGGCAGTGTCTTTTCGTTGATTGGTAGCCACAATTTGAATTTCGGTTCGAAAGTCCGCGGCTATGCGACTTTCTCATGGTCACATCCAATTAAAGGTAATCTCAAAGGCTATTTGCAGGTTTCACATGGTTACGGGGAAACGCTCATCGATTACAATTACAGACAAACTACTGTTGGTATCGGCGTTTCATTGATTGAATGGCTGTAGGTTATTTCCTTATTTTATCGCGTCAGCAAGTTCGATCAGTTTTACAACTGTTTTCCAATTGCGAGAGGTAGCTTTGACTTTGAGTTTGCTTTCAATAATGGCGTTGGAGAGTTTCGAGTCTCCGGCATGGTTTGCATATCGCAAATAAATCGTTTTATCGATACTAATGAACGTATCGCCTTTTAAATCGGCTGCTTTAAGTTCTTCTAATTTCGCTATTGCTGGAATTTCCGACAAGAAGGCGACGTAAGGCTGAGCCGAATCTTCGATAATTTGTCCGGCGTATGGATTCTCCGCCACGATTTTTTTCAAATCATCAGGAGTAACGACCGTCACCGGAACATCAAAACCAAAATGTTTGGCAATAATACCCGCAATTTGATGCTCTATTTTAGCCGCATCAGTAATCGGAGTCCGAAAAAGAATGTTGCCGCTCAATATGTAGGTCGAAATATTCTGGTAACCGGATTCTTCGAGGACTTTCCGAAGCAATTCCATTTTGATGATCTTGTGTCCGCTGACATTGATGCCGCGCAGTAACGCAATGTATGTTTTCATTATTTAAAAGGTATAATTTTGGCAAATACCGGTAAAATATCCAAAAGAAATCTGTACTTCTCCGAACCGACCCAATTATTTTTATCCCGACCGAAATCTATCGGTAAATTAGTTGACACGACTTTGATACGATGGCCTTGCGCGACAAAAACAAATAATTATCAGATCCAGTAATTTATCATCTTCAAATAATTAAGGTCTCAATTCTCTTCCTCTTTTTGTCCCATCATCATCAAAAACGCTTTGAGAAATTCGTCGATATCGCCATTCATGACCGCTTCAACATCGCTGGTTTCATAAGCGGTTCGGACATCTTTGACCAATTTATAAGGATGCATGACGTAATTACGTATTTGCGATCCCCATTCGATTTTCATCTTACCGGCCTCAATATCGGCGCGTTGCGCCTGCTGTTTTTTTAATTCAATTTCATACAACTGCGACTTAAGCATTTGCATCGCCCGCTGCCTATTGTCTTGCTGTGAACGGGTTTCCGAACATTGAACATGAATTCCTGTTGGCTTGTGTACCAGCTGTACTTTGGTTTCTACTTTGTTGACGTTTTGGCCGCCGGCACCGCTTGATCGCGATGTTGTAATCTCAATATCGGCCGGATTGATGTCGATTTCAATACTGTCATCAACCAAAGGGTACACATAAACCGAGACGAAAGATGTGTGGCGTTTCGCATTACTGTCAAAAGGCGAGATACGCACCAAGCGATGCACGCCGTTCTCTCCTTTGAGATAACCAAAAGAATAATCACCTTCAAACTCTAAGGTCACGGTTTTGATTCCGGCAACCTCACCCTCCTGAAAGTTGAGTTCCTTGATCTTGTAACCGCTCTTTTCGCCCCACATCATATACATTCGCATGAGCATTGACGCCCAGTCGCAACTTTCGGTTCCGCCGGCGCCCGCAGTAATTTGCAGTACCGCGCTCAATGAATCGCCTTCGTCGGAAAGCATGTTTTTGAACTCAATATTCTCGATATGCGTATTGGTCAGGTTGTATTGCTCGTCGAGTTCCTCTACTGTGAGTTCGCCTTCTTTATAGAATTCATAGGCCAATTGCAGCTCTTCGGCCATTTCATTGGCTTTTTCATAATCTTGAACCCATTTCTTCTTGGACCTCAGATTCTTGACTATAATTTCAGCTTCTTTTGCGTTATTCCAAAAGTCGGGCGCAAAAGTTTTTTCTTCCTCGTTTGTAATTTCAATCAGTTTGGCATCAATGTCAAAGATACCTCCTCAACGCACCAAGGCGCTCTACAATACCTTTTATTTGTTCGGTAGTTGTCATAAAT
>Ga0136636_10000416_pt1 | contig 21182 bp, 20 predicted proteins | sample AntDrymUQ8522106_2_FD_104653 | JGI IMG/M metagenome (GOLD analysis project Ga0136636, IMG submission 104653) | Polar desert sand microbial communities from Dry Valleys, Antarctica - metaG UQ852 (21.06) | ecosystem: Environmental > Terrestrial > Soil > Desert | place: Antarctica: Dry Valley... | reverse complement strand
CCTGCAGTGCCGCGTCAGCAGAGGCCTGTTCTTGCAACTTGGCGTCAAGTGCGCCGGTGCTGATGAAGTTTTGCCTTGCCAGGTCCTGGTTGCGTTGGGTGTTGGCGGCGGCCAGTGCGCGCCGGGCGGTGGCGTCGCTTACCTGCGCCTGGGCGCTCACTTGGGTGCTGCCAGCGCGGGCCAAGGAGGCGTCCAGCGCAGCCAGCCGCTGGTCCAGGTCCACCGGGTCCATCTCGGCCAGCAGTTGCCCGGCCTTGACCGCATCACCCACGTCGGCTTTCACGCTCAGCACCCGGCCTGCCACCGTGGGCCCGACCAGCCAGCTGCGCCGCGCCTCGACCGTGCCGATGCCAAAAATGGACGGGCTCAGGCTGCCTTCTTTGGGTTGGGCCACCGTGACCTTGATGGGTGCCAGTGGACCGGTGCGAAGCGAGACAAACACGAAGGCGCCAACCAGCACCAGCGCGACGGCGCCCAAGGCCAGGCGGCGGGTCAGCAGGGGATTGCGTTTCATGAGCTTCCTTCAAACGGTCATATAGGGGGGAGGGTGGCGGGCTTATGGGTAAGCAAGCCGCGCTGGTAAATGGCAAACACACCGTTTGCCTGCTGCACCATGGCGGGCACGTTACCTGAAAGCAGCGACTGCATCACCAGGCCCTGAATGGCGCCAATAAAAAGCACGGCAGCACTTGTGAGGTCGGTGCTGGGCGCAATGCAGTCAAGTTCTTTGGCTTGCGTCAGCAAGCGCAGCAGCAGCGTGCGGTAACGCGCCATCAGGTGGCGCACACGGGTTTTCAGCGCGGTGTCGTTGGGGTGCTGAAGTTCCTGAAAAATCAGCCGAGGCACACCTGGGTGAGTCACCACAAAAGCCACATGCGCCATGAACACGGCGTGCAAGGCATGTATTGGCCAAGCGTCATCGCAAATTTGATCGTCCTGTGTAGGCTCGGCGGGCTGGGTGTCTGAGCGCAGTTGGTCATGACTTTGGCTAGGGCAACGGGTATCGGCTTGGGCGGGATGCTGCGCCTGCAAGGCAGCGGCATCAAGCTGATCCATCAGAGTTTGAGTGACCCAGTCCATGGCTGCCAGCCAGATCGCGTCTTTGCTGGCAAAGTGTTTGAACACCGCGCCTTGTGTGATGCCAACGGCTCGTGCCAGGTCGGTAGTGGTGATGTCGGCTGGGCTGTGCAGCGCCGCCAGTCGCAGTGCCGCCAGCACCAGACTGGCTTGACGAACTTCGGTGGTTTGTTTGGGCGACTTGTTCATTAATTGCATCTTAACTTAAGTAATTGCTCTATTACAATTAACTCTTGTTATATAGCTGGATTTACATAAGAAATGAGACTCTAGCCCTTTTATATATTAAGTTTATTGCTATTTATAACGTAGCTTCATTGGGTTCTGTAGGGCTTTAGCTGAGGCAGGCATGTCTGTAATCGTGCTGCGTGAACAATCGGCTGATCGCGCTGCGGCGCATACAAAATAGGAAATTTTGATGTTTGATACATGGCGGCTAACGGCCGTGTTGTTGATTGCTTGTTGCGGGCAGGTTGGGGCGCAAAGCCCGCAAGCCGCTGAGTCAAAGGTGACCAGTGTGGCGGCGGTAGACCTTGCACGTTACGCTGGCGAGTGGTTTGAGGTGGCAGCGTTCCCGATGTTTTTTCAGCGCCATTGTGTGGGTGACACCACTGCCAATTACGAACTGGTGTTGGATGGCAGCGTCAAGGTCACCAACCGGTGCCGTACCCAGAACGGCATGGACGAAGCCACCGGCCGTGCCACCGTGGTGGAGGGAAGCGCCAACAGCCGACTGAAAGTGTCATTTTTCTGGCCCTTCAAGGCCGACTATTGGGTCATCGGGCTGGATGCCGATTACCGCTGGGCCTTGGTGGGCAACCCCAACCGCAAGTATTTGTGGCTGCTGTCACGCACGCCGCAACTGCCCCAACCGCTGCTGGATGTGGCGCTGTCCAGCGCCAAAGCTCAGGGCTATGACCTGAGCCAATTGCGCTACACGCCGCACGATGCGGCGGTGGTGTTGAAGTAGCTGGCTCTCCGAGCCAAACAGTTGAAAGCGCGAGCCTCGCAATGCTGCTTTCAAATATTGAATCGCCCGCTTGTTCAGAATGGTGAACCAGTTGATGGGCAGCCTGGAAGCCGGGCTGTTGAATCCGAACATGGCGGACATCAAGAAGGCAACTGGCGGGTTGAATGGCTCATACATAAGCTGTTTGTAAAATATGCTGAATTTTTTAACACAAGGGGTTTTATGAGTGAGTTTGATTCGATTGGCTTGATGAAAAACATCAATGACAACCTGGGACCGTTTCGCAAGTCCCAAAGCGACACCATGCTGGGTTTTGGCCAGATGGCCAAGGCGGCCATGGCCGAAGGCGTGGTCAGCGCCAAACACAAGGAACTGATTGCCCTGGCCATTGGCATCACGCAACACTGCGCGGGTTGTATTGCCTTTCACGTCAAGGCCCTGCACCGGTTGGGGTGCACCCGTGCCGAGCTCGAAGAAGCGCTGGGCGTGTGTGTCTACATGGGCGGCGGTCCTGGCTTGATGCTGGTGGCCGAGGCGCTTGCAGCCTGGGATGCGATGGCACCGGCCTGACAAACACATGGCCGAAATAATTTATACATGAATTTGGCCTGTAGCCCTCATGAAACAAGCACTAAGAATATGTAATTAATAGCAAACCTTCGCCGATCGTCTACTTGGTGAAATTCAGCGAACGCCAAGTACGCGCATCCCCGGCCCTTCACTTTGCTTGCCAGTTTCCTAGTGGAAGACGCAGCTGTTCTACTGAAGGAGCTGCATTGCGTCCCAATGTCGACGACCAATTGATCAAAGACAGATCGATCGGAGATAGGTCGTGCCTCACATCTCGCCAAATCAAGCCGGCATCGAGAGCTTGAGTCCGATCACGCCAGCGACGATCAGCCCAAGGCTGACGATGCGACCGGTGTTGGTCGCTTCGCCAAGCAGCACCCTGCCCAGGATCGCCGTGACCACGGCGCCGATGCCAACCCAAATTGCGTAGGCAGTGCTGACTGGCAACGTCGTCATGGCGATTCCGAGAAACACAACGCTTGCCACCATTGACGTGGTTGTGTCAACGGACGGCCTGAGGCGGGTAAAGCCCCCGGTGTATTTCAGCCCAATCGCACAACCGATTTCAAAAAGACCAGCAACAAAAAGAATGAATCAATTCATGGAATTTTCTCAATCAATTTCAAGGTCGTCCTTGAGCAGAGGTGGATGCGCAGGGTCGTCCTGCGCCGACGTGGAGCGAACGCCCATGTGCGAAAGAAGAGGTGATGCTATCGGAACAGGGGATTTTTATTCGAGTCTGAGGGCTTTGAGCTTGCGGTACAGCGAACGCTCGCTGATACCCAGGCGTGCGGCCAATTCCAGGCGGCTGCCGGTATGGGCCAGCGCAATCTCTCTCAAAGCGGCCTGCGCCACGGCTGTCAAAGCACCCGGCACAGCACCATGTGTTGGTGTTTGTGCTGTCGTTGTCAACCGTGTGGGGGTAGTGTTCGGTGACGTGTTGGTATCTACCGGGCTGCTGCCTGCCGAGCCAGAAGTGGTGGGCAGGCGGCTGCGCCATCCCGACTGCAGCCCCTGTGTCACATGGCTGGCTTCCAGCGTGTCGCCGTCACACAGCAGGGCCGAACGTTCCATCAGGTTGCGAAGTTCACGCACGTTGCCCGGGTATTTTCGTGTCTGCAGCAGCAAAAGCGCGCTGTCACTCAGGAAAAGTTTGCGTTGCGGGGCCACACGGGCCAGCAAGGAGGCGGCCAACAGGGCGATGTCACTGCCACGCTCACGCAAGGGCGGCAGGTGAATCGGGAACGTGCTCAGGCGGTAATACAAATCCTCCCGGAATTGCCCCAGCGCCACCATTTGGTCCAGGTCCCGGTGGGTGGCTGACATCACCCGAATGTCGGCGTGGCGTTGCTCGGTGCTGCCCACACGCCGGTAGGTGCCGGTTTCCAGCAGTCGCAGCAGTTTGACCTGCATGGTCAGCGGAATGTCGCCCACTTCGTCCAGAAACAGGGTGCCACCGCTGGCGGTTTCCACCAAACCTCCCCGCGCGGTGTTGGCACCGGTGAAGGCACCACGTTCGTGGCCAAACAATTCGGACTCAAACAGGTTTTCTGGCAGGCTGGAACAGTCCACCGGCACCAAGGCTTTGGCGGCGCGGCGGCTGGCCTCATGAATCGCTCGGGCCACCAGTTCTTTGCCGGTGCCTGATTCGCCCAGCAGCAGCACCGTGGCATGTGACGGTGCAACCCGCGCCACCAGCCCAAGCATGTGCAGAAATGCCGGGCTGCGTCCAATCAGCCCTTGCGCAATGGCTTGTCCTTGCGCCACACGAAGGGGCTCCATTTTTTCCACATAAAAGGCCTGTTTGCCTGTGGCATCCAAGAGCGGGGCGAGTTCTATATTGACGTATTCCTCACCCTTGGGGGTGTGGTGCAGGTGCAGCACGCGTTCACGTTGGCCCGATTCACGAGAACGCAGCAGCGGGCAGGTTTCACCCGCCTGGTCACACGGCACGCTGAAGCGGTGCGACACCTCGTAACAGGTGCGCCCGACGACGCTGCGGTCTGGGCTGAACTGGCGCCGGTAGGCTGCGTTGGCGGCCAGAATGCGGTACTGCGTGTCAAACAAGATATGAGGCTCAGGCAGGCCTTCCACAAATGACATGAGCTCAGGCAGCGGTTTCATAGAGAACCTCTTTTAGATATGCAGACAGGTACTGTATGCCAGAATGGAAATAAGACTGACATATTTGACATATATGGCAGTGTGTCACTCAAATCGTTCAGCCGCCTCTCAGGAATATCATGTTTCTTGGTTAAGAGGGGTGTACCTTCAGTGCGCAGCCCTTGATTTTGACGGGAATGGTGATCAGAATCATGCATTTATCTATGACAATATTGGCAGTTTAATTCAGGGTGATGGGTTTGGATATCCGTAGAGGTTCACCTAAGGATATGAATTCATTAGAATATTTGTTATGCATGGATTTGGCACGTTTCTTGAAGGTAATCACCACTAATGAACCTGAGAACTGCCATGATGAACTGCCATCTAATAGTCAAGAAAATGCATGCGTTGCGGGGCTTTTGACGTGTATTTCCGCATGTTGAACAATGAAGCCAGCGGTGAATTGACTTACCTGCTGGCTGACCAGGACACCCGCGAGGCCGTGCTGATTGATCCCCACGCGTGTGACATGCCGGTATTGTTGGCCTTGCTGGCCGAGCGCGAGTTGCGTCTTGGCTGGGTATTAAGGACCCATCAGCACGATGCATTGGACCCCAATGAGCGGGTGCAGTTGGAACGTCTGGGTGCGCCGCTGGTTCAAGGGGACACCCTGGGAGAGTTGGCGCTGGGGGACGGTTCAGTGTTACCGTTTGGCAATGAGTTGGTGCGCGTGCTCGCCACCCCGGGGCACACACTCAGCTGCCTGAGCTTTAGCTGGCGTGATCGGCTGTTTTGTGGTGGCTTACTGGCTTTGACAGCCTGTCCGCACCAACCTCAGCCGGTGGCACCTGAAGCGCTGTGGGACAGTGTCATCCAGCGAATTTTTACCCTGCCTGATGAAACGCTGCTGTTTGCGGGGCATGGGCAGCGTTCGCGTGCGGTCACCACCGTGCTTGAGCAGCGCCGCTGGCATCCGTTTTTTGCCAATCAGGCGCGCGATGAATTTTTGGCCCAGGCGGCTGCGCTGCCCGTAAAGCACACACCAATTTGCATTCTCTAAGGACTCGCTGATGACCACTGAAAATAAAGAACCCAAGAAGGTGATACCGATTGCCGTCGCGCAGCCTGAAGAAGCGTTGGTGTCGCTGTACGCTGCCCACGAAAAAATTTACCCACGCAGCGTGACCGGGGTGTTCTCGAACTGGCGCTGGATCATGGTGTGGGTGACACAGATCATTTTTTACGGCCTGCCTTGGATCGAGTGGGGTCAGCGCCAGGCGGTGCTGTTTGATTTGAGCGTGCGCCGCTTTTATATCTTCGGTCTGGTGCTTTACCCGCAAGACTTTATTTACCTCACCGGGCTGATGATCATTTCCGCTTTGTCGCTGTTTTTGTTCACAGCGGTGGCGGGGCGTTTGTGGTGCGGCTACGCCTGCCCGCAAACGGTGTACACCGAAATTTTTCTTTGGATAGAAAAAAAGCTGGAGGGGGACCGCTCGGCGCGGATGCGTCGTGACGAAGGTCCCATCACAGCTGAGAAATTTGCCCGCAAGGCGGGTAAACAATTTCTGTGGATTGCGTTTGCGTTCTGGACTGGTTTCACCTTTGTGGGATATTTTGTGCCAATGCGCGACATGGCGGACGCCTTTCTTGGCGGCAAGCTGGCGGCCTGGGAGTTTTTCTGGGTTTTCTTTTACGGCTTTGCAACTTATGGCAATGCCGGTTTCATGCGTGAACAGGTCTGCAAACACATGTGCCCTTACGCGCGTTTCCAAAGTGCCATGTTTGACAAAGACACCTTGATCGTGACGTATGACGCCGAGCGTGGCGAACCGCGTGGTGCACGCTCCAAGAAGGCTGATCTGTCCGTGCTGAACTTGGGTGCCTGTGTGGACTGCAGTTTGTGTGTGCAGGTGTGTCCCACCGGCATAGACATTCGCAACGGTCTGCAATATGAATGTATTGGATGCGGTGCCTGTGCCGACGTGTGTGACACGGTGATGGACAAGGTGGGTTACCCGCGTGGGCTGGTCAAGTACTCCACCGAAAACGCCATGAACAACCATTGGACCAAAGAGCAGACCGTGAAGCGGGTGCTCAGACCCCGGGTGCTGGTGTACACGGCAATCCTGCTGGGGATTGTGTTAGCCATTTTTGTCAGCCTGTCGACCCGCACACCGTTCAAAGCCGATGTGGTGCGTGACCGTGGCGTGATGGCGCGGGTAGTCGAAGCTGGCAAGGTAGAGAACGTTTACAGTATTCAGGTGATGAACGCAACCGAAACTGCCCAGCGCTACAAGATTTCAGTGGAGGGTCTGCCAGGCATCGCCATCATGTCGGAAGACACCCTTCGCATTGCATCCACCGAAGCGCGCTGGGTGGCGGTGCGGGTGCAGGTGCCACCAGAAGCCGACAAGCCGGGTTCCCATGAGATTCATTTCACCATTGAGTCGTTGGACAGCCCGGGCCGTTTGCGTGAAGAGTCCAAATTCATCATTCCCCAGCAATGACCTGACTGATCGCCTGTCGCATTCGCCATGTTTCTGAACATCGTTTTGGGCTTGGCGGGGCTGTGTGTGTTGCGTGCGGGCGTGCACACGTTGATCCTGAAAGGCCTGCGTGCGCCCCGGGTGCCTGGGCACATACCTGCCGATATGCTGGCGCTGGGTGCTGAGCCGGTTCACCTGCCGGGCCCCAATGGCAAGACACTTTTTGCCTGGTTTGTGCCCGTGCCTGGGATATCAAGGACGCCAGCCGTGCTGGTCATGCATGGCTGGGGCGCCAACGCCAGCATGATGCTGCCCTCGGTGGCCCCCCTGCAGGCGACGGGGATGGCTGTGCTTTTGCTGGACGCACGCTGCCATGGCGCCAGCGGGGATGAGCCATTTACCTCCCTGCCGCGTTTTGCACAGGACATTGAAGCAGGTATGGACTGGCTGGCCTGTCACCCAAAAGTGGATGCTGCACGCATGGCTGTGATGGGTCATTCAGTGGGGGCGGGCGCTGCATTGCTGAGTGCCACGCGGCGCGACGACATTCGGGCTGTGGTGAGCATCAGCGCGTTTGCGCATCCATATGAAGTGATGCGCAGGTTTTTGGCTGTGCACCATGTCCCCTATTTTTTGCTGGGCTGGTATGTGTTGCGCCATGTGCAGCGGGTGATTGGCGCACGCTTTGATGACATTGCACCGATTCGCAGCATGACACTTGTACGCTGCCCTGTGCTGCTGGTGCATGGCGAAGACGACGACCTGGTGCCTTTTGAGGATGCGCGCCGCCTGTTGGCTGCGGGACCGGCGGGCAGGGTGCAACTGCTGGCCGTGGCCGGGCAACATGACCTGAGCGTGGCTCTGCAGGCTGATCAATCGCAGCTGTTGGCATTTTTACAAGGACAGCTTGTGACACCGTGGGGCGGGGATTGAAGGCATGCGCCATCCTACAATTCGGGCAAATACAGGCAGCATCATGAAAATTCTTATTTGCAACGACGACGGGTACCAGGCGCCAGGCATTGTGGCGTTGTACGACGCGTTGAAAGACGTGGCCGAGGTGGAGGTGGTGGCTCCAGAGCACAACAACAGCGCCAAATCCAACGCGCTGACACTGCATACGCCACTGTATGTACATCGATCTGCCAATGGATTTCGGTATGTCAACGGCACGCCGGCCGACTGTGTGCACATCGCCTTGACCGGTTTGCTGGATTACCGACCTGATCTGGTGGTTGCGGGTATCAACAATGGTGCCAACATGGGCGATGACACCATTTATTCTGGCACCGTGGGTGCGGCCATGGAGGGGTTTTTGTTTGGCATTCCGTCGATCGCGTTTTCACAGGTTGATCGCAATTGGCAACATCTGGATGCGGCGGCTGCAAAGGCACGTGAGTTTGTGATTCAAATGGATCAGCAGAGCCTGATAGGAAACGCACCGTGGTTGCTGAATGTGAACATTCCCAATTTGCCATTGGCGCAGATGGGACACGTCAAATTGTGCCGATTGGGTCGTCGGCACGCGGCAGAGGCGGTCATCACCCAGCAAAGCCCGCGTGGTGACACCATGTACTGGATTGGTGCGGCGGGCCCGGCCAAAGACGAGGCCGACGGCACAGATTTTCACGCCACGGCGCAAGGGCATATTGCTCTGACCCCGCTCAAAGTTGACTTGACCGACCATGACCATTTGGGTTACTGGGCACAAACAGCGTCCAAGTTGGCCATGGTGCCGCGTCCCGAGCAATGACGCCTCACAAGCCACCAGGGACCAAGGCGCGACCAGGCTTTCCGGCCCGGCTGGAGCTGTTGCGCCACGGTGTTGCGCCAGCACCCGCCGTACCGGCACGACCCCCCGCACAAGTGCTCGTGCAGACAGCGCGTGCTGTGCAAGGTTTGGGCATGGACTCCAGTGCCGTGCGCCACAGCATGGTGGCTAAACTTGCACAGCAGGGCATCACTGACCCGCTGGTGTTACAAGCCATGCGCGGCATTGAGCGCCACCGCTTTGTCGACTCTGCCCTGGTAAACCAGGCTTATGAAGACACCAGTTTGCCGATCGGCCTTGGGCAAACCATTTCAAAACCCGGAGTGGTGTCGCGCATGCTTGAGTTGTTGCATCAAGGACACACGGGCCGCTTGGGTCGGGTACTGGAGATTGGCACGGGCTGTGGTTACCAGGCGGCGGTGATGAGTCTGATGTGCAGCGAGGTGTATTCCATCGAACGCTTGCGGGGTTTGCATGACAAGGCGCGGGACAATCTGCGTCACTTGCGCCTGACCAATGTGCATCTGTTATTTGGTGACGGTATGCTGGGTTACGCCCGGGGCGCGCCTTATGCCGGCATCATTGCTGCAGCCGGCGGCGAGGCCGTGCCCCAGGCTTGGATTGACCAGTTGGCCGTGGGTGGCAGGTTGGTGGCGCCGGTGCTTTCGGGGGCAAAAAGCCCGGCGCGCCAGGCGCTGGTGGTGGTTGACAAAACCGCCCAGGGCATTCAACAGACTGTCATGGAGGCGGTGCACTTCGTTCCCCTAAAATCAGGTGTTGCATGATGGGGGAATACATGAATGATTTGAATCGACAGTTGGGTTTGTGTGTGATGGTGTTGGTGCTGACGTTGGCTGGATGCAGTAGCAAAAGCCTGAACCGGGCGCCAGTGGAGGACCGCACAAATACCAACACCAGTGTGCCGGTTGATGTAGGTATCACGGCCGCACCCGTCAAGCAGCCGCAAGGATTTGAAAACGCAGGCAAACCCGGTTATTACACCGTCAAGCTTGGCGACACTCTGACACGGATTGCCCTCGAACAGGGACAGAGTCCGCGTGACATTGCCCGCTGGAGTCAGGTCGAAGATATCAACCGCATTGAGGTCGGGCAGGTGTTGCGCATTGTGCCGCCGGTGGAAACTGGCGTGGTGGTGCGTCCAGTGAGTCGGCCTGCGGTGATTGAAGCAACTTCTGCACCGGCAGCTGCCAGTGCCCCTGTGGCCAGCGGGGCGCCTGCCGTCGCCAGTTCGTCGGTGGCTGTGGTCAAGCCGGCGGCGGTTGAGGGCGAGATCAATTGGATCTGGCCAGCCAATGGAGCCGTGCTTGCGGGTTTTGACGAGGTGAAGAACAAAGGTCTGGACATTGGCGGCACGGCCGGCGAGCCGGTGCTGGCGGCGGCGGATGGGCGGGTGGTGTACGTGGGTGCTGGCCTGCGTGGTTATGGCAACCTGATCATCCTCAAGCATGACAACGTGTTTTTGACGGCCTACGCCCACAACCGGACCTTATTGGTTAAAGAAGATCAGTCGGTGTCCAAAGGCCAAAAAATTGCCGAGATGGGCAGCAGTGACTCTGACCACGTCAAACTGCATTTTGAGGTGCGCCGCCAAGGCAAACCGGTTGACCCTGCCAAGTATTTGCCTGCCCGCTAAAGCACGGTCTAGCCGACCCGGCGTGACCGCAGGCTACCCACGAAGTTGAACTTATGACTGAACCTTCTGACAAGACGGCCGCAGCCGTGCCCGAGCACTGGCTGTTTGTGGAATCCCTCGACCTTGACGCGCAGGGTGTTGCCCATAAACCGGATGGCAAGGTGGTGTTCATTGACGGTGCCTTGCCATTTGAATACGTCAGTGCCAACATCAACCGGACCAAACACAGTTGGGAGCAGGGCACGCTGACCACTGTGCACCGATCATCATCCCAACGTGTGACGCCGCAATGCCCGCATTTCGGATTGCACACTGGGGCTTGCGGTGGCTGCAAGATGCAGCACCTGCACACCAGTGCGCAGGTGGCCGTGAAGCAGCGTGCGCTTGAAGACAACTTGTGGCATCTGGGCAAAGTCAAGCCAGAACTGATTTTGCGACCCATTGAAGGACCGGCATGGGGCTACCGTGACCGGGCCCGTTTGTCGGTGCGTTTTGTTCGCAAAAAAGGGGTTGTCCTGGTGGGTTTCCACGAGCGCAAAAGCCGTTATGTGGCCGACATGCAGGTCTGCCCGGTGTTGCCGCCCCATGTGAGCGCCATGCTTTTGCCCCTGCGTGCCTTGATTGCCTCTCTGGACGCGGCAGAGACCTGCCCGCAAATTGAACTGGCATGTGGCGATCAGGTGACTGCATTGGTCTTGCGCCACCTTGAGCCGCTAAGTGCTACAGATCTGGCGCGATTGCGAGACTTTGTAAAGGAAAATGCGGGCGTGCAGTGGTGGTTGCAACCCAAGGGCCTCGACACAGTGCATTTGCTGGACGAGGGTGGCGCGCAGCTGAGTTACACCCTGCCCGAGTTTGGCATCACCATGCCATTCAAGCCGACCGACTTCACTCAGGTAAATCCGCACATCAACCGGGTGCTGGTGTCACGCGCACTCCGGTTGTTAGCGGCGCAACCCGATGAGCGGGTAATTGACTGGTTTTGCGGCCTGGGCAACTTCACCTTGCCGATTGCGACACAGGCGGGGTCGGTGCTGGGCATCGAGGGCAGTGAAGTTCTGGTTGCCAGATCGCGTGAAAATTATATGATAAATAAGGCAATAGCCCATATGAATAAAGGGCTAGTAGCTACTGAATTTGTAGCTAGAAACCTGTTTGAAATGACGCCCGCCGTCTTGATCCAGGATGGCACTGCCGACAAATGGCTGGTGGACCCACCCCGTGAAGGGGCGTTGGCACTGGTGCGTGCGTTGGCTGACTTGCACCAGCAAAAGTTGGGTTCAGCCGACCATCCGCAAACGCCAGGCGCACAAGACTGGGCTCCACCAAAACGCATCGTGTATGTGAGTTGCAACCCGTCCACCTTGGCCAGAGATGCCGATGTACTGGTGCATCAGGCGGGTTACCGGTGTTCTGCGGCTGGGGCTGTCAACATGTTCCCGCACACGGCGCATGTGGAAAGCATGGCGGTGTTTGACCTGGAAAACTGAAGGTTCCGCTGTAGTCGCGCTATGGCGCTTTCGCTTTTGGTTTTGGTTTGGTGTCTTGAATGACTTCTTCAGCGGGAGCAGTTGCTGTTTCTGCGACAGCAGGTTGTTGAACCTCGGCGCGAACGCCCTCTATCTTGTTCTCACGCATGTACTCGTCCATTTCACGCCATCCTGCAAATATCGCGGCCTTGGTAACCCCTTTGTTTAGGGTGTAACAGTCTTCAATGCTGCGCAGGCCGTGCCTGCAGGCGCCACCAATGGCTTTGGCATCTGCCTCCCTTTGGGCTATGCGCGGATCAGGCCCAAGTCCCAGCAAATCACAAGCTGACAGCAGCATCGCTGTGAAAACAATCAGCAGGTGTTTGGACATAGTCGTCAAGGTGGGAATGGAAATGGAAACAAGCAAATTATGTGCTTCAAATCGCCAGCTGGGTAGCGGATTAAGCCAAGAAAAAAGGCCCCTAGGGGCCTTTTTTCAGCGTGATGACATGCAGCTTATTCGCGTTCTCCACCAAAAATACCCAGTAATGCCAGCAAGCTTTGGAACACATTCATGATGTCCAGGTACAGTGCCAAAGTGGCACTGATGTAATTGGTTTCGCCGCCGTCCACAATGCGTTTCAGGTCATACAACATGAAAGCACTGAAGACGCCAATGGCTGCCACAGAGATTGCCATCATGCCTGCGGTGGAACCCACAAACACGTTAATGATGCCGCCCACCATAATGGCCAAGGCGCCTACAAAGAGCCACTTGCCCATGCCGGACAGGTCGCGCTTGATCACGCTGGACAGGCTGGCCATGACAAAAAAGACGCCAGCTGTGCCGCCAAAGGCGGTCATGATCAGGTCAGGACCGTTCTTGAAACCCAGCACCATGGCGATCATGCGCGAGAGCATCAAGCCCATGAAAAAGGTGAAACCCAACAGCACTGGCACGCCAGCTGCAGAGTTCTTGGTCTTTTCAATGGCATATATGAAGCCGAATGCGCCACCCAGGAACACCACCAAGCCGAGGCCGCCACTCAGGGATTGCGTGATACCTGTAGCCACGCCCAACCAGGCGCCCAAAACAGTAGGCACCAAGCTCAGGGCCAGCAACCAATAAGTGTTGCGCAAAACCTTGTTGCGCTCCTGTGTCATTTCGCCAGAACCGTAGCCGGCGTTGATGGATTGAATTCGATTGGTCATTGTTGAACTCCTTTATCAGGGGTGAATTGATCAGTGGCGACCATTTTAGGTTGAATCACCGTCTTTCAAGAAACTGCGCTTTGGGCTGCGCCTACTTTTTGTGAGGATACCTGTGACGCTTTCGCGATCAATGGCATCGGCGCAAGGCGCTATGCTATGAGTTTAACTATTCAAGGTGAATTTCAATGCATAACAAACCTGTCTTGGAACTGGCCGATGTCAAGAAAATTGCACAAGCCGCTGAACTCCATGCCATCCAAAACAAATGGGCCGTGACGATCGCAGTGGTAGACGATGGCGGGCATTTGCTCTGGTTGCAGCGTCTGGACGGCGCGGCCGCGGTCTCTGCGCACATTGCGCCCGCCAAAGCCCACACCGCGGCCTTGGGTCAGCGCGAGAGCAAGGTGTATGAAGATGTCATCAATGGCGGGCGGACTTCATTTTTGAGCGCGCCCACCATTTCGGGCATGCTGGAGGGGGGCGTGCCGATCCTCAAGGACGGCCAATGTCTTGGTGCGGTCGGCGTCAGTGGCGTGAAATCGACGGAAGACGCCGAAATTGCGCGTGCCGGGATTGCCGCGCTGGACCGGTGAGTCGTCACTCATTCAATGAATAGTTGACCGGTACGTTGAACCACATGTCCTGTGCGACGCCACCACGCTGGCCAGGCACATAGCGCCAACCCATCACGGCACGCAAGGCGGCCTGGTCAAGCCGCTCAAACCCGCTGGACTGGTGAATGCTGGCTTGAAGGGCAGTGCCGTCGTTGCCAATCAAGACGCGCAGCACCACTTTGCCTTGCTCGCCGAGTCGCCGGCTGAGCGCAGGGTAGACCGGGGCGGGATTGTTTAGGTAATCCGCGTTGCTTGACGGTAACTGAACCGACGGTAGGTTTTTGTCCGTGCCGGTGCTGGTTTCAATACCTGCGGATGACGCATTTCGGTCGGGTGCCCGCTCAGGTCCATTCCCAGTTGCTGGTGTCTTGGCGGTTGTCGCGCCGGTGGTCGCTGCGGTGATCGACGGGGCCTCAACTTTGGGTAGTGTTGGCCCGGGTGTGGTTGCAGCTAGTTTCGTTGTTGGAATTTCAAGGTCAGTAGTGGGTTTTTTGCTCCGAGGAGCCTGGGTTGCTCGAGCGATGGGCTTGGCAGGACCGGCGACAGTTGGGGCTTTGACCGGGCTTGGTGGGATTCGCGGTGCTGTCACCACAAGCACAAACAGTGGCTCGCCGGGCAGGTACGTTGGGTTCTCCACGTCAAGCAGCCAGAGTGCCGCCGCGTGCAGCCCAATCACGGCCAAACTGATGAGGGCGAGGCGATCCACGCTGCCTGCTCGTTGCGCGTTTTTTTGCCCCAAGTTAAATACTCAGTAGGCCAGGCGCTCCGGACGGAGTTCCTGAAGAATTGTGGTCGAAATTTCCTCAATGGACTTGGTCGTTGTCGACAACCAGCGAATTCCGGAGCGCCGCATCATGGCCTCGGCCTCACGCACTTCATGCCTGCAGTTTTCTATCGACGCATATTTGGAGTTTGGCCGGCGTTCCTGCCGAATCTCACTCAAGCGCTCCGGCAGGATAGTGAGCCCAAAAAGCTTCTTTTGATGGGGTTTGAGGGCGGGTGGCAAGTCCTGCCGATCAAAGTCTTCCGGTATCAGTGGGTAATTTGATGCCTTAAGCCCGTATTGCATGGCCAAATACAACGAAGTGGGGGTTTTGCCGCTGCGGCTGACGCCGATCAGAATCACATCCGAACTGGCCAGATCACGGTGCGACTGCCCGTCATCATGGTCCAGGGAAAAATTGATGGCATCAATGCGCGACTGGTATTGTTTGCTCTTGCTGGCATCACTGAAGCGGCCAATGCGGTGATTGGACTTGATGCCAAGTTCTTTTTCAAGCGGGTTCACAAAGGTACTGAACATGTCCATCAGCATGCCTTCACAGCCGTCACTGATGACCTTGAATACGTCTTCATTGGCCAAAGTGGTGAACACAATCGGCCGCTTGTTGTCATGTGCACCCGCCTGGTTGATCTGGCGAACGGTTTGGTGTGCCTTGTCAACGGTGTCCACAAAAGGCAGTCGAACACAATGCAAATTGACTTCGAATTGGGCAAGTATGGCGCCACCAAACGTTTCGGCGGTGATGCCAGTGCCATCTGAGACGAAGAATACAGTGCGATTGGGCATGGTGAATATTGGGTTGAGGCCGGTCAGGTTGGCTTGAAATCTTGGCGCGGCAATGATGAAAATCCTTGAGTGCATCACAGGAATTGAATCCTTTGCCAAAGCCTACAATAATCATTATCCAACCATTTTTCTGGCGCAAAACCGGTTCAACAACACAACCAAAAAGTAAGCGGGTTTACGTCTTTGGTGACGGGCTGGGGACGCAGTCTGTTATCCACGCAGGTTTTTTAACTTCTGGAGTCTCCCCATGTCAGTACTTTTCGCCCCGACCGATCTGGTCGTCCCTTTCGAACATTTGAGAATGACCGACGTTGATTCGGTCGGCGGCAAGAACGCCAGTTTGGGAGAAATGATTTCCAATCTGCCCCACGGCGTCAAAGTGCCCACTGGTTTTGCGACGACAGCGCACGCGTTCCGGGAGTTTCTGTCATTTGGTGGCTTGACCGGCAAAATCAACTCGCGTTTGAGCGCGCTTGACGCGGATGACGTGAATGCGCTGGCAGTGGTTGGCGCGGAAATTCGGGCCATGGTTGAAAACCAGCCCTTTCCTGTAGAGGTTGAAAAGCAAATTCGTCAAGCCTTTGAAACCCTTTCCGGTGGCAGTGCCACGGCGTGTTTTGCCGTTCGTTCGTCAGCCACGGCCGAAGATCTGCCAGATGCCTCGTTTGCCGGGCAGCAAGAGACTTTTCTAAATGTCACCGGCATTGAGGACGTGTTACACAAGATTCGTGAGGTGTTTGCCTCGCTTTACAACGACCGCGCCATCAGTTACCGGGTACACAAGGGTTTTGCCCATGAACACGTGGCGCTAAGCGCAGGCATTCAACGCATGGTGCGCTCGGATTTGGGCGCTGCCGGTGTGATTTTCACGCTCGACACTGAATCAGGTTTCGATCAGGTAGTGTTCATCACTTCAAGCTACGGTTTGGGTGAGACTGTGGTCCAGGGTGCGGTCAATCCTGATGAGTTTTATGTGCACAAGCCCATGCTCAAGGCGGGCAATCTTGCGATCATTCGCCGCAATCTCGGTTCAAAATTGATCCAGATGCAGTTTTCGAGCCCCGAGGAGAAGGCGGCGTCAGGCAAACTGGTAAAGACCGCGGACGTGCCCACCGAGCTTCGCAATCGGTATTCTCTCACCGATGCCGATGTGCAAAAACTCGCGTTATATGCCCTGGTGATTGAAGAACACTACGGCCGTCCGATGGACATTGAATGGGGAAAGGACGGCCTGGATGGCGAGTTGTACATCTTGCAGGCGCGTCCCGAAACGGTGAAGAGCCAGGCCGCAGGCAAGGCCGAGCATCGTTACAAACTCAAAGGCAAAGGCGTCGTGCTGGTTGAAGGCCGTGCCATTGGGCAAAAAATTGGCACAGGCCCGGTCAAGGTGGTGCACAACCTAAGTGAAATGGACCGTGTACAACCCGGTGATGTACTGGTCACCGACATGACCGACCCGAACTGGGAACCTGTGATGAAGCGGGCCTCGGCGATTGTGACCAACCGTGGCGGGCGCACCTGCCACGCGGCCATCATTGCGCGTGAGCTCGGTATTCCGGCAGTGGTGGGCTGCGGTCACGCCGACGAGGTCCTAAAGGACGGCATGCTGGTGACGGTGAGCTGCGCCGAAGGTGACACTGGTTTTATATATGACGGCTTGCTGGAAACTGAAGTCACCGAGGTTCAGCGCGGTCACATGCCAGAGATTGATGTGAAGATCATGATGAACGTGGGTAACCCCCAGCTGGCATTTGATTTTTGCCAATTACCCAATGCAGGCGTTGGCCTGGCGCGGTTGGTATTCATCATCAACAACAACATCGGTGTACATCCGAAAGCCATTCTGGACTACCCCAATGTGGACGCAGACTTGAAGAAGGCTGTGGAGTCGGTCGCCAGGGGCCATGCGTCACCCCGTGCGTTTTATGTGGATCGGGTGGCCGAAGGTGTGGCAACCATTGCCGCTGCTTTCTGGCCCAAGCCGGTAATTGTTCGCTTGTCCGACTTCAAGAGCAATGAATACCGCAAACTCATTGGCGGCAGCCGTTACGAGCCTGAAGAAGAAAACCCGATGCTGGGTTTCCGCGGTGCAGCGCGTTACATCAGTGCAGATTTTGGTGAAGCCTTTGCGATGGAGTGTGAGGCTCTGAAGCGGGTCCGCCATGACATGGGTTTGACCAATGTGCAGGTGATGGTGCCCTTCGTGCGTACCCTTGGCCAAGCTAAAAAGGTCACTGAATTGTTGACGGCTCAAGGCCTCAAACGCGGTGAAAACGGACTCAAATTGATCATGATGTGTGAAATTCCCAGCAATGCGATCCTGGCCAAAGACTTTTTGCAGTACTTTGATGGTTTCTCGATTGGCTCCAACGATTTGACGCAACTCACCTTGGGGCTTGACCGAGATTCTGGTCTGGAGCTGTTGGCCAAAGACTTTGATGAGCGTGACCCGGCCGTCACCACCCTGATCAGTATGGCCATCAGTGCATGTCTTGCCGAAGACAAGTACATTGGCATTTGTGGACAGGGCCCCAGCGATCACCCGGACTTTGCAAAATGGCTTATGACGGAAGGTATTTCCTCGATTTCGTTGAATCCAGACACGGTGGTGGCGACCTGGCAGAACCTTGCCAAACAATAGGAAACACCAATAGCATGTGGCACCGGTGGGTGCCATCATCTTCCGATGATGAAACCTGATCTGACAATCATGCCGGGCCAGCCCGTTTCAAGCCTGACAAGCTTGCGCGGCTGGCTTTTATTTTGTTGGTTTGGTGCATCTTTTGGTGTTGTTTTTTTTTCCCACGACCTGCAGCAAGTGGTTGCGGGCTGGCCTTTGGCCTACTGGTTTGCCGCGCAAGGCAGTGTGTTGATTTTTATCCTGGTGGTGGCCGTGTTTGCCTGGGTTGCTAACCGCAGGGAGCGCATCGATGAGGTCCCTGATCCACAGTACGCCCAGTATGTCGGGCGCATCCACAAGCGGTTCGCCTGGTATGTGGTGGTGTTCTTGTTCTTTTTGGGCGCGCTTGCATTGGCCGAACATTCTGGCCTACGGAGAATTTGGGTGGGTGCCATTTTTCTTTTTGCAACGGTCTTCTTTTATGCGCTGGTCGGCATCTACAGCCGCACATCCAAGGTTTCTGAATACTATGTAGCTGGTCGGCGAATTCCTCCCATGTACAACGGCATGGCGGTGGCAGCCGATTGGATGAGTGCTGCCTCGTTCATCAGTATGGCGGGTGGTCTCTATTTGCAGGGGTTTTCCGGGTCTGGGTCGAAGCCCGGTGGTTTGGTTTATGTGTTGGGTTGGACAGGAGGATTTTGCTTGGTGGCCCTGCTCGTTGCGCCCCACCTGAGAAAAATGAATTTGGACACCGTGCCAGATTTTTTTGGGGTGCGGTATGGGGGACGCTGGCCGCGAATCATTGCCGCCTGGTCCGCGGTGTTGTGCTCCTTCACCTATGTGGTAGCGCAGATTTATGGTGTGGGTCTGATCACTTCGCGCTTGACGGGCGTGCAATTTGAGATTGGTATCTTGTTGGGGTTGGGAGGCGTGTTGGTTTGTTCGTTTTTGGGTGGCATGAGAGCAGTCACCTGGACGCAAGTGACCCAATATGTGGTGCTCATTCTGGCGTTTTTGATCCCGGTATCCTGGTTGGCTTACAAGCAGTTGGGTAATCCCATGGCTCCTGTTGTCTATGGGCAACAGTTACCCAAAATTGCGGAATTCGAGCGGCAATTGATGGCGTCTCCGTTAGAGCAGGAAGTCATCTACGAATATGCCAGACGATCAACCGATTATTTGCTCAAATTGGCCAATGTGCCGGAGGCGCTTGAGCTTGAGCGGCAAAGCCGCAAGGAAGAAATCAGGCGCCTGACAGAAAGTCAGGCAGAAGAGTCTGTGATTGTGGCCGCCCGGCGTGAATTTGCTGCGATGCCCCGCGATGAGGAGACAGCCCGTGAACGCTGGACACGCGCCATGAGGGAAAACATGGAGCGCTCACAACCGTTGGCTGGCATGCCGGCGCATACCCACCCGTTTGCCGGAGACCCTACAGGATCTGAGGCCGACAAGCAGTTGTTTGATGCCTCAAGACGCAATTTTCTTGCCTTGATGTTTTGCCTGATGATCGGCACCGCTGGGTTGCCGCACCTTTTGACTCGTTTCTACACAACCCGCAACGTGGCAGAGACCCGAAATTCCGTCACCTGGTCGCTGTTTTTTATTGCGCTGCTCTACCTGGCGGCACCGGCCCTGGCTGTGTTGGTCAAGTATGAAATCATGGCTCATCTGGTCGGGCAAAGGTTTGATGCATTGCCGGTCTGGATCGCCCAGTGGGCCAAAGTCGACCCGTCGCTGATCTCGGTCAGTGACATCAATGGTGACCATGTCCTGCAATTTGCTGAACTCACGCTTGGTGCCGACATTGTGATGTTGGCCACACCGGAAATTGGTGGTTTGCCTTACGTGGTTTCTGGTTTGGTGGCCGCGGGTGGATTGGCTGCCGCGTTATCGACTGCAGATGGGCTGCTGCTGACCATCGGCAATGCATTGGCACATGACATGTTTCACAAAGGTGAAAACAGCCGAATTGACGCGGTCAGGCGAGTGATGCTGTCAAAGTTTGCACTATTGCTTGTGGCATTGCTGGCAGCCTATGCGGCAGCACAGAGACCTGCGGACATCCTTTTTCTGGTGGCGGCTTCGTTTTCTTTGGCCGGAGCTGCGTTTGTCCCGGCCATGACGCTTGGCATTTTTTGGTCTAAAGCGACTCGCCAGGGTGCCGTCAGTGGCATGTTGGCGGGCTTGGGGCTGACTCTCTATTACATGGCCATCAACGCCCCGGCAGTCAGAACCGCTTTTAAATTACGGGGTTCGGGGCTTTGGTTTGACATCGATCCCGTGTCGGCAGGGGTATTTGGTGTCAGTGCCGGGTTGCTGGTGACCGTCTTGGTGAGCCTGTTGACTACAACGTCACACATGTCAACTAGGCCGTGAGGAATTGGATCTGTAAAAAGCTATAATATAAGGCTTACCTTGCTGCACCTCAATTAGACGCTGAGGGTAGTTATCTTGCCTCACTTGAGGTTTTTCCAGAAGGAGTTTCAATGCGTCATTATGAAATCATTCTCATGATCCACCCGGATCAGAGCGAACAAGTTCCAGCCATGCTGGAGCGTTACAAGGGCATGATCGTCGCCGGTGGCGGCAAAGTGCACCGCGTCGAAGACTGGGGCCGCCGTCAATTGGTCTACATGATCAACAAACTGGCCAAGGCGCATTACCTGTGTGTCAACATTGAAGCCGATCAAGCTGTCATGGCTGAACTTGAGCATGCGTTCAGGTTCAACGATGCTGTGTTGCGTCACCTGACCGTATTGAAGAAGAAAGCGGACACGGGCCCATCTTCAATGATGAAAACTGTCGAGCGTGAAGACGCCCGCAAGACACAACAGGCTGAATACCAGGCTTGAAGTGTCTGAGTGTCAGCAAGCGGTGAGTTTTGAAATCAATCAACTTACCTTGACTGCTGGTGTCGCCGAAATTGAGGCTTTGCGCTACACACCATCTGGCGTTCCTGCGCTGAACTGCAGGCTGGAACATGCTTCGGAAGTGACTGAAGCTGGGCAGATGAGGCAAGTCAAGGCGTTGGTGAAATCAGTGTCTTTTGGTTCAGTG
>Ga0136636_10000414_pt1 | contig 21195 bp, 18 predicted proteins | sample AntDrymUQ8522106_2_FD_104653 | JGI IMG/M metagenome (GOLD analysis project Ga0136636, IMG submission 104653) | Polar desert sand microbial communities from Dry Valleys, Antarctica - metaG UQ852 (21.06) | ecosystem: Environmental > Terrestrial > Soil > Desert | place: Antarctica: Dry Valley... | reverse complement strand
TCCAGGGTGGAAAGTTAATTATGGAAAAGTGATAGAAATTAAATAGCAACTAACTTTTATACCACGACTAATTAACCTTTTCGAAATCGATAAATCCGGCCTCAACATCCACATGAATTAATCGCACTTTAAGCTTGTGCCCTACCTCCAAACCGGCAAAACCTTTCACCAGTTTTCCCTCTACATGCGGATGGAAAAGTCGAACCCAAGTACCTTTTGAGGCTGCTCCACTAACAATAGCGTCAAACACCTCGCCAATTCGTGAGCTTAGCAAAATGGCATTAGCAGCTTTTTCGACCATCCGTTCCACTTTTTTAGCATCATCCTCCTTTCGCGTACAATGGCGCGCGATGGCCACCAACTGATCTTCGGAATAGGGATTGGCCTGATTGACCATTGCCGATTTTAGCAAACGATGCGTTATTAAATCGGGGTAACGTCTGTTAGGCGCGGTTGAATGTGAGTAGCTCTTAACCCCCAATCCAAAATGACCCAAAGGCTCTGAGTTTGGATATTCAACCACATATTCGCCGGCACCTAAAAGCTTTAAAACGCTCAACGACTTATCGACATACTGATCGGGCATGGTGTCTTTCACATGCTTTAAATAGTTCGACAGTGCTTTGGGATTGGCAACGAGACTCAACTCAAACCCATCTTCGGTTGCCAGTTCAACAATTCGCTCCCACCGTTTTGGCGTTTTTACAACACGCCTGATTGCTGGGAACTGCTTTTGGTTTAAAAACTGAGACGTGGCCACATTGGTAGCAATCATGAGGTTTTCGATTAAGCTTTTTGCTCGATTGTTGCGCTCGGCTTGTATTTCGCGCAGATGATTACCGTCGAAGACAGGTCGAGACTCGATGGTTTCGAAATTCAATGCACCATTTTCGAATCGCAACGATTTCATTTGCTGTGCAACATGATCTTGCAGCTTAATATTATCGGCCAAACCTTCAATTTGTAGCACGGCCGCAGGAGTTGGAGCATCGCCAGCAAGCCAAACAGCCAACGAATCGTAATCGAGTTTTGCACAATTTCGCACCATGGCGCAATAAATATCGGAGCTTTTAACACTTCCTTTCGCTTCAACAACCATTTCGACCACCACAGCACAGCGATCGGCATCGAGTCTAAGCGAAGTGAGATCGGTTGAAAGCCTTTCGGGAAGCATGGGGAAAATTTGAGCAACGGTATAAATAGAAGCTGCATTTTGCTGTGCATGTTGATCGGTCATGGTTTGTTGATGAACCAGCTCGTCCACATCGGCAATGGCCACCATTAAGCGCACGGCTCCATCGGCCAGCTTTTCGGCATACGACAGTTGATCGAGATCGCGCGATTCGGCATTATCGACCGAACACCATAATAAATGACGCAAATCCTTTGCTGAAGCAAGATTGTAGCTGGCAGGGGATGCAATACGATTGACTTCCGACATAACACTCTCTGGGAAATCGGGCAACAGCCCTCTCTCTATCATGGCACGTCGAGCAATTGTTTGCAATGTGGTTCGATGCGGTTGCTTATTCATTATTTACAGTTTTGTTGATGGTATTAAAAGTCTGCAAGATAAAAATTAAACAATAACAGTCGAACCACCATGCGAAAATTGATTTAGTGTTGACAAACATGCCCATCGCCGTGATCGTGATCGTGACCCTCGTGATGCGAGCAGGTTAAGCCCGAATCGGTAATTTTATTGTTCAAAAAAGCCTCTACCACTTGCTTCACATCACCTTCGCAACCGCGAACCACAGCAATTCCTGAAGCTTGGATTTTATTGATAGCACCTTGCCCAATGTTTCCGGCCAACATGGTGCTTACACCCATCTCGGCCAGTGTTAATGCAATATCTGACTTACAACCGCATCCTTGTGGTGATGCCAACGGCTCAACTTTTTCGATTGAATTATCGGCACCAATGGTAAATATTGAGTACGATTCGCAATGGCCAAAGTGGCTATCGACTTGGTTTCCGCGTGTTGGAACAGCAATTTTTTTCATTTTATTTTTATTTATTATTGAGATTATTAATATGAAGTATCAATATGTGAGTACTAAGAAGTTTAGGAGTTTCGGGGTTTGGTGGTTTAGAGTTTAAAGTTTGGCGTTTAAAGTTTAGGGTTTAGTATTCAAGCTGGTGTCTTGTGTCTCATTAGCTCATTAGCACATTAGCACATTAGCACATCATCTCAAGTATTGTGTCTTATATCTATCAATCTTATGTCTATTTTAATCAATAAAAATGCGTTTTCCGGTATGGTTATAAAAAACTGCACCAGTTAATTGATTCGAGAAATGAGTAAAATGATCGATGCCAGTGCAATGACACAATCCAATGGTTTGTATTTGATGTTGATTAAAATAGTTGATGATCGGCAGTAGCTCGTCGGTGGTGAATCGATGGGTATGAAAACCGCCAATAACCTGACTAATGGGCAACTGAAAACGATTTAGAGCTGTGTCGCAGATATTGACAATTCCCGAATGACTACAGCTGCTAATAATGGTTTGAAACTGATTGCTCAAGAGCGAAACAAAACACTCGTCGCTAAAATCATCGTCCACTTTTACGCCCGAATCTAGTCGCAAAAAGCCTTGCTTTTCTTTGATTGACGGATATGTATGAGCAATTGCACCAACCACTTTTATGCGCTCCGAAAGGTTAACCACCTCATCAACCCAAATAATTCGATCAGATGGAATTGTTAAATTTGGTGAGATACCGATGTATTTATCGCCATGAAACTTGGGTGTTAAGGCATCCTTTTTTAACACAATTTTGGCGGTAGCGTTGATTGCAAGAAAATGAGTCAATCCTCCAATATGGTCGTAATGGCCGTGAGTTATCACCACGTAATCAACCGTAGTTAAGTCGATTCCCATAACAGCCGCATTGTGCGCAAACTGGGAAGACTGCCCCGTATCAACCAAAACATTCACTGCGCCATCGTTAATGAAAAACGACAGGCCATGCTCAGCCACCATCTCGGACTGAGTAACCATATTTTCGATGAGGGTTCGAATCATCATTTTTCGAGCGTTTTTTGTTTGTTATTCGTTTGTTAAAGAAGGTGGAATGTGCTGATCTTTTCGATCCTTCACCACCAAGGTTGTTGTGGGCACTTTCGAATGAAGACCAAACACCATGTCGTGTCCCACGCACAGCCCCACCACCAAATTCATTTGCGACTGATTGTCGCTTAAAAACTGAGCCTGAGCAGCAGGATTACACAACATGCCCTTTGCGTTAGGAACCAACGTTTCCTTTTGCCATTTACCAATTTTGCAGTTTACGTGAGTCGTCTCCAGTCCCTTCTCTTGCAAAATCGATTCAAGCAGCACAGCTTGTTTTTCGAATCGGACACAATTGGCAATGCCAATTTTCGAGTAATTCATTTGTTTGGCAAATGTTACCAACTCATCAATTCGCTCAGCACCCGGAAGATAGGATTTATCGGCCACCAACATCATTTTACGCTCCTGCTCAGAATACAAATCAAGGTTGTTCATTTTTTTTAGTATCGAATTAGATAAAAAGATCTACCAGAATGATATTCATAGATAGGATATTCGTTGTAGTTTCATCAACCCAAACAACCCAGAAAGGGCTGTAAGATTTGTTGGCAAAATAATTAGCTGCACTTTTTTTTCGGTTGCCAAGTGTTGTAATTTCATGCCTAATTCGTGTCCCATAAATTGCGTAACGCCCAGCTCACCAGTCAACCAATTAAAAACCCCTTTACCAGCGCCTTGTTTAGAGGAGGCGAACTCGTTTTCAACAAATTGCATATCGCCAGTTGCCCTATTTAAGATGCAGAAAAACCCGCTACGAGCAAAACGCATGGAAATCGCAGCGTTTTCAGATGCTGACTCAACGGGAATTGCTGCTATCATTGCTCTCCTCCCATTGTTGTAAGATCTGAGTGTCCACAAATAACACATCCATTGATTTCAGCTTTAGTTGGATTATTAAACACGCCTTCGCATTTTAAACAAGTAATCCACTGCTCGCTAAACAAGGCAGTACCGCCTTCGATAATCACTGGTAAAACTTCGGTTAGTGCGGTTGCTATTTTTAGGCGAGCGCGCTCATAAATTCGTGTTAATGTGGGTCGAGACACATTCATGCACTCGGCAGCCTTTAGTTGTGAGAGATGTTCGTAATCGAGCAAACGGATTGCCTCGTACTCTTCGATGTTCATAACAATGGATTTAGTCGCATCGCCATAAAATCCAACGGGTGTAAAACCCTTAATTCGCGGTGGTTTTTGAACAACTGTAGCTAAACGTGGACGAGGCATATCAAATTTATTTCGACACAAATATATTGAACATTTGTTCAATACACAAACAAGCGCATCTAATATTTTATCCAAACTCATCACAAAACCAACGTGAGAAAATTATCTTTGTCGATGAAAAAATAAAGAAAACCACCATTTCGAAAACAATTTATAAAAGCAATGGTTTGTTTGTGTAAAATAAAGTAGTCGCACAATTGCAATGGTGCGGTTATGCGAAAAACGTATTGAGGCATAGCCTAATTTGATAAATTCGACTCAGGCACAGCCCATAGCCGAACTTAAGTAAAATACAATGAAGCAACTAAACGATACACACAAAAAACCCATCACGCTTGGCGGATTAAAAGAAGCTTGGCAGTTATATAAATATATGCGACCCTATCGAACCGAATATCTTATCGGGATATTTTTTTTATTGGGAAGCAGCTTGGCTAATTTGGCGTTTCCGAAGCTATTGGGCGAATTAGTTAATGCCGGAGCTGGTAATCCATCGGCTATTCACATTAATAAAGTTGCCTTAATTCTAGCTGGATTGCTCATTATTCAATCGGTATTCTCATACTTTAGAACCGTGCTATTTGTTAATGTTACCGAAAAAACATTGGCCGACATTCGACAAGAAACCTACAATCACTTAATAAAACTGCCCATCACCTTTTTCGAGCAACATAGGGTTGGTGAGCTCAACAGCCGTTTATCATCCGATATATCGTTGCTTCAAGAAACGTTAACCTCGACCTTGGCAGAGTTTATCCGACAAATCATCATCATTATTGGCGGTATTGCATTATTAGCTTACACGTCGATAGAACTCACCATTTTTATGCTCGCCATATTGCCTGCCGTGGTTTTAGCTGCTGTGTTTTTTGGTCGATTTATACGTGGTTACTCAAAAAAAGCACAAACCGAAATAGCCAATTCCAACGTAATTGTAGAAGAGACATTACAAGGTATACAAAGTGTAAAATCGTTCACCAACGAGCTGTTTGAGATAACCCGCTATAAAGAAAAATCGCTTTCGATTGCTCAAATAGGTATTAAGGGAGGAAAGTATCGAGGTGCTTTTGCATCGTTCCTTATTTTTGGGCTATTTGGATCGCTAGTTGCCGTTATTTGGAAAGGCTCGCTGCTATTGGCCGCCGGCGAAATGAATTCGGGCGATCTCTTTTCATTTGTGCTTTACTCGGGATTTATAGGAGGGACTATTGGCGGGATGGCCTCTATATTTGCACAAATACAGCGTTTTTTGGGCGCGACCGAAGATTTATTTGCTTTGTTTCATCAAAAAGAAGAACTTATTGTTATTGATGATTCACAAACCAGCTACCCTCCATTTAAAGGAGGGATTACCTTTAATAATTTAAACTTTGCCTATCCATCGCGACCCGATTCGGCCGTATTAAAAAACATCAACTTCACCATCGCGCCCAATCAACAAGTGGCTTTAGTTGGTTCGAGCGGTGCTGGCAAATCGACCATTACCGCACTTCTACTTCAACTCTACCCAACTGATACAGGATCGATTTTAATTGATGATATTGAAATCAACAACATATCGCTCACCCATCTGCGCAGTCAAATTGGTATTGTACCTCAGGAGTGTTACTTGTTTGGAGGCACTATTAAAGAAAATATTGCCTATGGCAAACCTGGTGCAACTGACGACGAGATAATTGAAACGGCCAAACATGCTAACGCATGGGAATTTATTGAGCATTTACCCGATGGATTAAACACTTTAATTGGTGAACGCGGCACACAACTATCGGGAGGACAACGCCAGCGTATCGCCATAGCGCGCGCCTTGCTTAAAAACCCTCGTATTTTAATACTCGATGAAGCTACATCGGCACTCGATTCAACATCGGAAAAGCTGGTACAAGAAGCACTTACCAAACTTATGAAAGGACGCACCACACTGGTTATTGCCCATCGTTTATCGACCATCAGACACGCCGATTTAATTATGGTGATCGACAAAGGCGAATTGGTTGAAACCGGAACGCACAAGGCATTGATAGAGAAAGAAAATGGGATCTATCGAAACCTGAGTCAACTACAAGGGATTTTTGCAGAATAACCACTTTTAACTATTTTTGAACACCCAAAAAACCTAAAGTCATGAAATTCACCCGCGACGATTACAACCGACGAATAGTTGATTTAGATGGAAAGATACCCGATAATGAACCCGTATTTTTGCTTCGTGCACAAGACAAATTCTCGAGCGTAACCCTTAAGAAATACTGCGACTTTTTAGAAGTGGAGGGCAAAGCCACCAACAACCAAGCCTTGTTGGATATGGCCATTGAACTGCGCGCACATGCACACGCCATGTTGCTGTGGAAATACTCGCATGTTCCCGATAAACCATCAACCTAAGTTCATTCACTTATTAAAACAGATGGATTTTGCATCATCGTAAAACCTTTTTAGTTGTTTGGCGGTTATACCGATCATCAAACAATTCATCACTATAGCCAGAAAAAATGTTCAAGATTTTTAAAAACATCGACAAAAAAAACTACCGTCCCGTTTATGGCGGATTAGATATATTTAAATACATAGGGCCTGGCCTTTTAGTCACCGTGGGATTTATCGATCCGGGTAATTGGGCTTCGAACCTAGCAGCTGGAGCCGATTATGGCTACGCACTTTTATGGATGGTGACGTTATCGACCATTATGCTCATACTGTTGCAGCACAACGTAGCTCACTTGGGCATTGCCACCGGTTTATGTTTGTCGGAAGCAGCTGCAATACACATAAAACCCAAATACTCGAAGCTCATTTTAAGCTCAGCCATGTTCGCATCTATCTCCACATCGCTGGCCGAAATTTTGGGTGGAGCCATTGCATTAAGAATGCTGTTTGATATTCCGGTAAGAATTGGCGCAACGTTAACTACCGTTTTTGTGATGATTATGCTGCTCACCAACTCATACAAACTCCTCGAGAAATGGATCATAGCCTTTGTGTCGGTTATTGGATTATCGTTTTTATACGAACTCACATTGGTTGATGTGGACTGGCCGGCAGCTGTTGCGGGCTGGGTAACACCATCGTTCCCCAGTGGATCCATGATTGTTATTATGAGCGTACTGGGAGCGGTGGTTATGCCACACAATTTATTTTTACACTCCGAGATTATTCAAAGTCGCCAATGGAATTTGCAAGATGAGAAGGTCATAAAAAAGCAACTGCGATTTGAGTTTATGGACACGCTATTTTCGATGATAATTGGATGGGCTATTAACAGCGCCATGATATTACTTGCGGCAGCCACCTTTTTTAAAACCAAAACACCTGTATCGGAGCTCGAACAAGCCAACCACCTGCTTGCACCACTTTTAGGTACGCATGCAGCAGTTGTATTTGCCGTTGCGTTGCTTTTTGCAGGCCTTGCGTCAACCATTACATCGGGCATGGCAGCAGGTTCGATATTTGCGGGCATGTACAAAGAACCCTATGATATAAAAGATAACCACTCAAAACTAGGCGTTGGCATCTCGCTCTTGCTTGCACTTGGTATCATTTTTTTAATTACAAATCCTTTTCAGGGGTTGATTATATCGCAAATGATATTGAGTATTCAGTTACCATTCACTATTTTCTTGCAGGTATATTTAACCTCATCGGATAAAGTAATGGGGAAATATAAAAACTCGCCCATATCAAAAATCACTTTATATGCATTAGGCGTAATTGTTACATTATTAAACATTGCGCTGTTTGTCAGTTTCTTTGTTTAAATCCTTATTTCGATTCTAGGTTCGGGTTATACCTGAGTCGAAACTATCGTGGGACAGCGGGGGCTATTTGCTAAATTTAGCAGCTGCTAAATTAAATTGATTTACAGCACAGATTTAGGTAACTTTAGTACATACAAATAAATTCAATGATATGAAAAACTCAAAAAGAATAAGCTGGATGGTTGTTTCAATGGCATTTTTACTTCTACTGCCATTTGGCTCATGTAAAATAGATGATGCACATGCCGCCTACGAAGGTACTTGGGAGCGAACTGTTGACAATTCAGACGGAATTGGGAAACAGGTATTAACCATCAATCCATCCTCATTTTCGATGACCATGAAAGTGGGGATTTTAAACCTGTGGTTAGATGTATCGACTATTGAAGGAACCTACACCGTTAATGGAGATTTTTTCGATTTAACAGTTACCAGAATAGGTGTTCCTTCGGAGGATTATAAAACCATGACCTATTACACAAAGGCCGATGCTCAATGGGCAACAATGTTGGCTGATGTGGCTGAAATAGATGAAAATTTCAGAGCGAAATTTTCCGTTTCAGGAAACCAACTCACTGTTATTACCGACGATAATAATGATGGAACATATGATCCGATTGAGGAAGGTGAATTGTTTACTAAGAAATAGGAGCCGCACCATATCAATTAACAAAAGGGAAGATATTTCAGAATTCTGAGATCTCTTCCCTTTTTTTTGCATCATAAATAAGAGTGTAATTATATTCGAATTACTCTTATCACCACTTTATTTGCAACCTATTGTTTAATAAACTTAAGCTCCTGCATGCCTTGTGGCGTTTTAATTTGTACGACTAATTAGCATCAGCTTGTGTAACACTTTTGGCATTTCGTCCTTGACGTTGAGCAATTAAATTGTTGTAGCTTAAAGCGTATTGATTTAGCTCGCCAACAAAGGCTAGGAAAGACTCATTGCCATTAACTTCCATCAGCGCCTCGATGCGCTTAATGATTGCTCGATAGGCTGCATCGACCTGTTTGCGCAACTGTTTCATTTGCAAAAGAGGCTTGGTTGCACTTTCGTTATATCGGCTCGCCTTTGTAGTATCGAAGGTATTATTAAGGGTTTGCAACTCAGCAACCCAACCTGTAACGCCAATAATTGCGCAATCGGCACCATATGCACCTTGTAGGTTGGCAACAAGCTTAATAATGGCGGCAGTCTCCTCGTCGTATGGTTTTTGCGCCACATTTCCAAAGGTATCGAATACAATTTGCAAACGACTGGCGGCAGTGCGAACATCCTGACTAAAATGTTTACTGGCGGCACTAACGGTATCAGCCAGACCTCTAAAACAAGCATCACGCTGAACATCTAAATCGCTTAGCTCGTCGGTTAAATTACTTCTACGAATCGCATCCAATGCAATTTCTTCATTGGCGACCAATTCGCGATAGGCTATTTCAAAAGGGTTGCTACTTCGCCCGCTAAGGGGATTGAATTTTTGAAGCAGTTTCTCGAAATCGAGTTGAATCTTAAAGTGCTCTTCATTTCGAAGATGGGAAAGCTTAATTGCTGTAATTTCCATAAAATCTAATTGTTTTTAGGTTTGAGAATGCTGGCACTGACTATTGTACAGGTAAAGCGGGAGTTTTAGCGAGAAATTGGCATTGGAAAGCCCCTGGTTACGGAGCAAATAAAGTACGTAAAGGCATTAGGCATACGAAAATGGTTAGTTTTGCTTAACCTAGATAATAGTTATTATTGAGTTTGCAAAAAAACACATTAAAACGATGGGGATTATAATAAATCAATATCGTTTAGTTAATGCAACGCTGCATCCAACCCAATCATCGCTTTAAAGCGAAAAAAAGTAACCGATGGAGAAATTAATGAATGAGGTTTGGGGCAATTGATCGTCATCGCCTAAAGCCCGAGGGATATTGTAGTTGTAGCCCAATTCAAAATCGAAATTACCCAGTGATAAATCCAAAGGGATTTGAAATTGGGTATTCATTAACCCCCAAATTTTCTGATAACTAGCTACTGGGGGCAAAGTATATTGTCCAATTTGCCTGCCGGGTTGATAAACCAATGCGGTTTCGTCGCCAAAGCTTAACGTAACCTGAGGCTCGAAAGTAAGCTTATTGTATTTACTGAATTTAATTAGGTTCAAACGTGCATAAGCCGACGAAGCGTATTGAAATGAGGTTTCGTTACCTAGAAGCAAAGAAAAATTATTACGCCATCCAATTGTACGGGTTTTAAAAGTCATACCAACATTTAAGCTGCTAGTGAACGAAGGCTCTATGGAATCGGCGTTGGAAAAAAAGTACTTATCGAACGAAAACCGATAATTAAGCCATTGCTTACTACCCACGGTTTTACTAAATCCAGCTGTTAGTATGGTCGAACTCCAGACTGGAGAACCATTTTGATATAAGTTACCCGCTATGCCAAGCACCCATCCTTTTGAATGCAGATAAAAAACCTGAGGTAAAATGAAATATTGTTTCTCGCCATACTTTCGTCCCGAATAAAGCGTATTGTTACTATAATTTAACGTAGCATAAATAAAATGATACGATGAAACTTCATCCCATAAATCAGCCAATACCTCATCGTCGGTTTCAAACAATTCATCAATAATTGTATCATCTAATTCCTGCGCCGTTAAAATAGTTCCGATACATAGCAACAAAACAACCATCACCCAGTTTCTCATACTTTTATTTTTTAGCTAAAAAAGAACCGATTAAAAAACCGGTTCTTTTTCTGTTAACACTGTATTAGTTTCCTGTAGAACTGGTACTGCTATTGTTTTTGCGTTGTTGTTTCTTTTTCTCTATCATGGCTTTCCGAGCACCTTCTTTGTCGCCATTGGCACGTCGTTCCTGAGCTTTTGCTTTAATTTGCGCTTTTTGTTCGGCTGTTAATGTTTCTTTTAACGCTTCGCGATTTTCCTTCATATCCTGATGTTGCGCTTTAATCATCTCTTTTTGCTGATCGGTAAACGTTTTCTTTAATGCTTCACGTCGTTGTTCTTTGGTCAATTCTTTGTTTTGCAAAATAGCTTTTTGTTCCTCTGTCAAAGTTGCTTTAAACACTTCACGGTTTTCAATGCGCTCCTGCTTGTTCTCTTGCAGCATGGCTTTTTGCTCTTCCGATAAATTCTGTCCAAGATTTTCTTTTTTAGGCTGGTCGACATTGCCTGTATTAGATTCTTGAGCTATAACTGCTGAAAGTGGCAACAACGACACTAAAACGACCCACACTAGTTTTTTAATAATTGATTTCATGATTTCTAATTTTTATGTTTTTAATAAATGACTTACACTCTCTTTGAGTCGATTCAATTAAAAAGGTTTAATCGGACTGGAAGATTTTTTTCACCCTAAACTAAAAGCCATACTGTTAAACTACAAATGCCAATCTTGCGAGAAGATTGGCACTTGTAGTTTGAAGAATCAAACAATTTAATTTTAATATTATTTCAGCGAATCGTTAATTCGTTTTATTTGTTCGGCAGTCAGTCCCGTTAATTCGCTAATGTCGGCAACCGACTTGCCTTTTAACAAGGCATGTTTCGCAACCTGCTCGATGCCTTTTTCTATTCCCTTCTGCATTCCCTTTTCTATGCCTTCAATTCGGCCTTCATCTCTAGCTGTGTCGATGGAGTTCTTTAGGTCGCGATAATACTTTAAACTATCCTCGTACGAACGTGCTTGCGCTAATGTGAAATGAGCAATTTCGGCAGTCTGAAACACTTTTTCGAAAATCTGCTCTTTCAGCTTTTCAGGTATTCTATCCAGTTTATTTAAATTTTTAATAACATAAAGCCATTTATCAAATCGAGTATTCAACTCGTCGATAGACTTATTGAATTTTGGCATTTCAAGATAGATAAACGTTAGTTTGTCGTAAAAAATCTTTTGAGTTTCAACGTCTGTTAGTTTAACATCATATCTAAATTTGCTGGGCTCTTTTTTGTCCGATTCAAACACAAAATCGAGAATCGCAATAGTATAAACGGCCTTTAATTCATAATCCCAATCAGCTCTTTTAGCTTGTTCGCGAATGGGAAAGGTTGAATAATAAACCGTTCTATCTTTGAAAAAATTTTGTTTCGATTTTTGTAACTCGACAATAAATTTCTCACCCTTTTCATTTTCACAATACAAATCAAAAATGGCTTTTCGATCGATATCGGTAACGCCCAATTGTTCGGTTTTCAAATACGTTAGATTGACAATCTGCCCTTGCTCTTCCTTTAAAAGTTCATTTAAGAAATCAAGCAACAGATCTTTATTTAACTCTTCGCCAAACAATCGCTTAAAACCATAATCGGTAAAGGGATTGATATATTTTTCTACAAAATCAGTCATAACTGTCGATTCTATATTTTTAGCAAATATATAAAATTAAAAGCACTGTTCCATCTGCTTGATTTCATGCAAACTATCGCTTAGGAAAAACGCAGAACACTACTCTTTCAACACCATATCGATACACATTACAGCGGCCACAATTAATAACCGCATGGGGTTGTTTTCAGGTACTCGAGCATCAATTTCGAGCATGTAATTATCGGCAGTAGTAAAGAGCTCTTTGCCTAGGCCGTTCCACTTTTTGTTTACGCGGGCAAACTCAACGTTGTCCTTTGTAAATTTAAAATCCCAACCACTCCATTTCCCCTGCAACATACAAAGCAAGTTATCGGCCGGATCAAGCACTTGAAATTTGCCTCCCAACGACAGCAATTTTTGTTTAAAGCGGCCAACCAATTGCTCTTTTTCATCAAACACCTCTACTTCGGAGCGAAAAAAGGTAACACCTCGTTTGATGCGCAAAACCTGATCGCCTTGTAGGGTTGAGATATAAATATCGAAAGCCGTCATTCGCTTATAATCGGTGAATCGAAGGATTTTGGTCAAAAAGCCCAAATTTTCCTCGCGGCAGTTTAACATCAATTCGTTGGTTGCCGGATTGTAAATATCATAGTTATTCGCGGCCTTAAACATGCCAACGTGTTCTCTGATGAAGAACAGATTTTGATTGAGAATTGAATTCATTTTTATTATGGTTTATATGTTTTGAGTTTAGAGGTTTGGGGTTTGGGGTTTAATTGAAAACATGAGGTTGAAATTCAATGTACAGAAACGAGCCATGGTCTATATATTGTTTACTCAACTTTCTTCTTTTTCACAAGCGTCTGAATCAAAACAGCCAACCCTGCTCCAAATACAAGCCCTGCGAAAAAACCAATATTCTCATTGGCCGATTGTGAATCATTCATATACTTAATCAAAGCGCCAGATCCCAGTAGTAAAATCGAGATCATTATTGTCTTAGTCTTAGTCATATTGGTTTAATTTATCAATTATTTTAATATCGATTAATCCTACTTGCTCACAATCTTTTTCAAAATTAAGAATGCTAAAATACACAAAACCAACATTCGAAATCAAACAAATTTCAAAAATACCAACCAATCTAAACATCAAACCTCCGCTAAGCCCTAATCAGCTCAACCCCAAACCCTAAACTTTAAACCCCTAACTGCTAAACTAAAACCATCTAAACCACTCAACAATAAACGCCAAGCACCCCTTCCCCGCTAGCTTGTTTTACACAACATTTGTTTATACTTTTAAAAACCCTAATAAACCATTAATTTTTAATGCTATGAAATCTAAAAAAGCAGTATTTATCTCCATTATTTTAATTTTTTTATTTGGATGTATGACCAATGAGCAGTATGAAACAGGAAAGTCCTATTATGGATTTAAACTGGTAGACAAACGATTTGTGAAGGAAGTAAAAGCTCCTTGTCTCTATTTTATTCATGAGAAAACCGGCGCCCGGCTATTTAAAATCATGAACGATGATACCAATAAAACATTTAGCATAGCGTTTAAAACAGTCCCCGAAAATGATTGTGGAACACCACATATCATTGAACACTCGGTGTTAAACGGATCGAAACATTTTCCGGTAAAAAGTCCATTCGATCAATTACTAAAAGGATCGCTCAACACTTTTTTAAATGCTATGACCGCCAGCGATGTAACAATATATCCGGTTGCGAGCATGAACGAGAAGGACTATTTTAATTTGATGCATGTATATTTAGATGCCGTTTTTTACCCAAACATTTATAGCGATCCTCGTATTTTCATGCAAGAAGGATGGCATCATGAACTTGAAAACGCCAAAAGCGACGTTGAATACAAAGGAGTCGTTTACAACGAAATGAAAGGTTCGTTTTCGAGTCCAACGCGCGAATTGGGGTATCAAAAAATGAAGTTGTTATTCCCTGAGAACAGTTATGGTTTTTCATCGGGAGGTTATCCATCTGCAATACCTCAATTAACCTACGAAGGCTTCCTGAATTTCCACCGCAAGCATTATCATCCATCAAACAGCTACATTTTACTTTATGGCAATGCGGACCTAAGCCGCGAGCTGGAATTTATTAACGAATCGTACCTAAAAGATTTCGAGAAAAGTACTGATACCATTGAAATACCACTTCAAAAACCATTTGAGGCTATGAAAACCGAAACTCGCCCTTATCCCATCAGCGATAGCGAACCATTGGATCATAGCACCTATTTAAGTTTAAGTTTTGTTGCAGGAAAAAATACTGATTTTGTTTTAACCAATGGGTTAAGCATTTTAACCGAAGCATTGGTTAATCACGAATCGGCTCCCATACGTTTGGCATTGCAAGAAGCTGGAATTGGTAAAGATGTGAGTGCTAATCTCGACGATATTCAACAAAACGTGTTCGAGATTAGGGTTCAAAATGCCGATGAGGCTGACAAGCAAAAATTCTACGAGATTATTATGACGACCCTGAAAAAGGTTGCCGATGAAGGATTAGACAAGAAAATGCTTGATGGTATAATTAACCGTATTGAATTTCTGTTGCGCGAAGGCGACGATGCTCAAAAAGGGATCATGTATAACTGGATGAATCTTTCGGGATGGATTTTCGCTAATGATCCTTACGCTGGACTTGAATACGAAAAACAGCTAAACAGCCTAAAAGCGGGAATGAACAATGGCTTGCTTAAACAAATAATAACCGAGCAGTTTATAAATAATCCTCACTCACTATTATTGGCTCTGGTGCCAGAACGTGGCCTTCAAAACACAATTAATAATGAGACAGCCAAAGAGTTAAAAACATACAAATCAACACTTACTAAATCGGGAATTGATTCATTGGTTAAAACCACTGCCGACTTGATTGAACATCAAAAGCTCGAAGACACACCCGAAGCGTTAGCAACCATTCCAGTTCTAGAATTATCGGATATTTCAACAACGGGTGACTTTTATCAAGCTAACACAAAACAAATCGATAGCATTAAAACTATTCACTTTCCAACGTTTACCAATGGAATAATCTATTCATCGCTCATATTCGATTTACGAGTGATTAAAGAAGAGGATTTGCCATATGCCCGACTATTAAGCGAAGTTTTAGGAAAGTTGCCAACTCAAAAATACTCGTTTGGGGAGCTCGATAAAGAATTAAACTCCACTACAGGAGGATTCAATGTTCGATTATCGGGTTATTTAAAGGATCAAAACGAGGATAATCTTCAACCTACACTTGAAATAGGTTCAAAATCATTAGTTGCAAAAGGCTCAGCTATGTTCGATTTAATTACCGAGATAGCTACTCAGTCGAAATTTGATGATGAAAACCGATTAGCCGATTTAATTAAAAGACATCACTCGCGTTTTGAACAGCAAATGAAACAAAACGGAATGGGAATTGCCTACACTCGAATGGCATCGTATTACAGCGATAATGGCATGTACATGGAAAAACGAAGTGGCATTGATTACTATCGATTCCTATCTGATTTAGTTGCTAATTACGATAGTCGCAAAAAAGAATTGGCTCAAAAACTATCGGAACTTAGTAAAACCATTATTTGCAAAGACAACTTAATTATGGGAGTAACTTGCGACCAAGCTGATTATCCAACCTATTCTCAATCCATCGATTCTTTCATAAAATCGTTACCAACCGAAACGGCGGTAATTAATGATTGGCAGTTTGATAAGCAACAAAAGAATGAGGGAATTGAGACAACATCGAAAGTACAATATGTTTTAATGGGAGCTAATATTAAAAAACTGGGCTACTCGTGGAATGGTAATATTAAAGTGTTAAACCAATTGCTCTCGACCGATTATCTTCAAACTCAAATTAGAGTTATTGGTGGTGCATACGGAGGGTTTTGCCGATTTTCACCCAGTGGCAATGCCTATTTTGCTTCGTACCGCGATCCTAACCTAAGCGAGACAATTAAAAATTTTAAAGCAACACCCACTTATCTCGATTCGCTTAAAATAGATCAAAAGGAACTAACACGATACATTATTGGAACTATTGCCAATATTGATAATCCGGTTACTCCATCTGATAAAGGTGACATTGCCATATCGAACTATTTCAATGGCATTACCAATGAAATGATTCAGAAGGAACGAGCCGAGATTTTAAGTACAAAAGTTGATTCGCTTAAAAATTATTCGAAAATGATTTCTGATATTATCAACCAAAACAACCTTTGCGTTTATGGTAATGAGGAGAAAATTGATCAGAACAAATCGGAATTTAAGCAAACCATAAAACTAGCCGACTAAATACATTTTGCTACAAGATCAAATGATTTAACTACAAAAACGCTCCTTGTCAATCAATTAACAAGGGGCGTTTTATACAATTATTTGTTAAAACAAAAAAAAGAAAACCAAAAATTGATTAACTTACCTATTAGAAGTAACTGTTCAAATTTTAATAGATCATGAGCTAAGAAGAATAATAGATAAGCTATTTGCAGATGAAGCACATTCTATTTTCATCTTTTTTATCTTCTCCATCGTTCTATTATCTAGAAATCTAAGCTTCTATAAAATTTTAACAGCAGTTAATAAAAGCTCAGCTTAAAAACTATTCAATTAAAACAATGGACTAATTGGCACTTTATTTAAACGACCAATAGTAACCGAAATAAATATCAATGACCAAGAAGGAAAAAACGAAGGACGAACTGCTTGAAGAGTTAAATCAACTGCAAAAGGAATTCAGCGATCTTAAACGAATTGTTGGTATAGAAAACTTAGAACGAAAGCAAATTGTTGAAGAATTTAAGCTTAGCGAACAACGATATCATGCATTAATTGAATTGGCCGTTGAAGGTATTTTAATTGGATCAAACCAAGGCATTGTAATTGAAGCAAACAAGCAAATTTGCACGATTTTAAGCTTGCCAAAAGAGTCGATTATTGGCAAACACATTAGTGAAATGCCTTTTACACCTGAAAGCATTGAAAAAACTCCTTTGCGTTTTGATCTCCTAAGAAAAGGTAACGTAGTGGTTTGCGAACGCATTGTGATGCGACCCGACTCAACAGAGATTGTGGTTGAAATGCATACTAAAATGATGCCTGATGGCACGTATCAATCGATATTTATTGATATTACTGAACGAAATAAAACTCAGGAAAAACTTCGTATGAGCGAGGAAAAGTTTCGCAAAGCATTTATAACCAATCCCGATTCTATTAATATCAACCGAGTATCGGATGGTTTATATGTTTCTATTAATAGAGGATTTACACAAATTACAGGATACACCGAGAAAGAAGTTTTCGGAAAAACATCATTAGAACTAAATATTTGGGCTGATCCTAACGACAGACTAACACTAACCGAAGGACTCAATACAAATGGTTATGTTGGAAATTTAGAAGCACAATTTAAAGCAAAATCAGGTTCAATCATCGACGGACTTATGTCTGCTTCTATCATTGAATTAGAAGGCACACCTCATATTATATCAATTACCAGAGACATAACACATCGAAAAAAAGCGGAGCTCGACTTGCAAGAAAAAGCCACTGAAATAGAAGCCCAAAACGAAGAATATCAGCAATTAAACGAAGACCTTGTCATAATAAACGAAAAATTAAATCGAGCAAAAGAAAATGCTGAATCAGTTGCAAATCTTTTGTATAACATTACCGATAATTTGCCTGCATTTGTTGCTGTTGTTGATGCTAAATCGCTCAAATATAAATTTGTAAACCTAAAATTCATAAATGGATTCAACAAAAAAAGAGAAGAAATTGTAGGATTTCATATCGCTGATATTATTGGCAAAGACAAAGCCGATTTTGCCATGAAATACATCGAGGAAGTTCGACAAGGCAACTCATCATCGTACATTAATACTTTTGATGTTGCCGAAGGAAAACGCTATTTTAATGTGAATTACGTGCCCGGTTTTAACGATAAGAAAGAAGTATCTGAGATTATTGTGCTCACTTTTGATATTACAGACTTAAAAAAATCGGAACAAGAATTATTAATAGCTAAAGAAAAAGCTGAAGAGAGTGATCGGTTGAAAACAGCTTTTCTTCAAAATATGAGTCACGAAATACGAACACCCATGAATGCAATAATGGGATTTTCGGATTTATTAAGATACCAGCACGATGACAATGCAGAAATAGAACAATACTGCGAAATTATTAATCAGCGCAGCCACGATTTATTGGATATTATAAACGACATACTGGACGTAGCTAAAATTGAATCGGGTCAGCTACCTATAAACTTAGAGCAATGCAGCATACCTGAGTTATTTGACGAATTAGACCAATTTTTCAAAGAATTGCAAAAGCGAATAGATAAACAACACATTAATTTTCAAATGCAATGCTCATTCGATTTTGGGGATCACTCGGTTACAACTGATAAAGTTAAACTCAAGCAAATACTTATAAACCTAATTAACAATGCATTCAAATTTACCGAAGTAGGCGAAATTAAAGGAGGATGCAAACTCGATTCGAATAACAACATTCTCTTTTATATTTCAGATACAGGAATTGGAATACCACTTGAGAAGCAAAAAATAATATTTGAACGATTTGCACAACTCCATCAAAATCCAAATAAAAATATTGGAGGAACCGGATTAGGATTATCAATAGTTAAAGGGTTAGTTAATTTGCTTGAAGGCGAAATATTCTTAGATTCAGAATTAGGAAAAGGAAGTACATTTTCGTTTAGGCTACCCAATAAAAAAGTTAGCAATTGACAGTTGACAGTGAACTGTTATCAATTATCAGTTATCAACAAACGGTGAATAGTGAACGGTGAATTTGCAGATGTTAGCTGTTCGCGGCATTAAATTATAAAATAAAATGGAAAACAATTTTGATCAGATAGAACTATCTAAAATATACAACCGCCGTCGCAACGATCGCGATATTTTTCAGGATTTAATGCCATTTAAAGTCAAAGAATTGCTGTTGGTTGCAACTTATTACGACTCCTACTCCATTGTTCGTGAAGGTCGATTTTTCGATAAAATTTTTGGCGAATATCTTCAACTCAACCTAATTACAGCACCCCGAATCACCAGTGTTCCAAACACCGACGAAGCCTTACTTGCCATTTCAAATAACGAATATGAGATGGTTATTCTTATGGCAGGCGTTGACATGGATACCCCTTTAGAATTGGGGAATAAAATAAAAAAGATTAAACCCTCAATGCCAATTTTATTATTGGTTAATAACAATAGCGATTTAAGATATTTTGGCGAAAGCAATCCAATGGTATCGTGTGTTGACAAGGTATTTGTTTGGAATGGCGATTCGAGAGTTTTTTTAGCCATGATCAAATATGTTGAAGACAAAATGAATTTAGCGTCAGACATTGAAGTAGGCGATGTGCGTATTATTCTTTTAGTAGAGGATAGCGAAAAATACTACACTCGCTACTTACCCTTGCTATACTCCATTGTGATGACTCAAACTCAAAACGTTATGGAGGACAACACACCTGATCAGACTCATAAAATACTCAAAATCAGAGTTCGTCCCAAAATCCGTTTGGTCAGCACATTTGAAGAAGCCGTTGAAATCGTTGATAATTACATCGATAATCTTTTATGCGTTATTTCAGATGTAAAATACAAACGAAATGGCATTCATGATGAAGATGCAGGGGTAGAATTGATTCGATACGTTAACAGCCGTTCGTCCATCCCTTGTTTATTGCAATCATCGGATATTGCAAATAAGCAAAGAGCAATAGAAGTTAATGCCGATTTTATCAATAAAAACTCCGAAACGCTATCACACGAAATAACTTTGTTCATTCACCAAAAACTTGGTTTTGGGAAATTCGTTTTCACCAATACGCGAGGCATGAAGATTGCAACCGCCTCAAATCTCCAGGAATTTATAAAATGCATCGAAGAAGTACCAGCCGAATCGCTGCTTTTTCATGCCAAACGCAATGGAATAAGCAGTTGGTTAATGGCTCGAGGGGAAATTAATTTGGCTAAAAGACTTCGTCCGTATCGAATTGAAGATTTCGACAGCTCGAATAAGCTAAGACAAACCATCTTAAATATTTTTGAGGAGATGCGTCTAGAAAGGCTCAGGGGCAGTGTAATCACGTTTGACAAAGAGCTCGTATCCAATAATCGATTTATCTCCCGAATTGGCGAAGGATCATTTGGTGGAAAAGGTAGAGGCGTAGCATTTTTAAGCAATTTCATCGAAAACATTGATTTTGAAACAATCATTCCACAACTAAATATTGGAATTCCTGCAACAACTATAGTGGGCGCAGGCGAGTTTTCTGAGTTTATCGAAAGCAACAATCTAGCTACAAAAGCATACGATGAGCGACATTTTCAAACACTTAAAACCCTATTTTTAGATGCCTCATTAAGTCCCGAGGTGAGTGAACAATTATGGCAATACACCGAAGTAATGACCCAACCCTTGGCGATTCGATCAAGCGGATTATTCGAAGACTCCTTACTTCAGCCATTTGCAGGAGTTTACGATACGTTTATTTTGCCAAACAACCATCCCGATCAACAAATTAGATACAACCAGCTTACAACCGCCATAAAACTAATTTACGCCAGTCTTTTTAGCACATCAGCTCGCGCTTATTTCGAAGCCGTCAACTACAAGATAGAAGAAGAACGGATGGCAATTATTATACAGCAATTGGTTGGGCATCGCAGTGGCGAACACTTTTATCCCCATATAAGTGGTGTTGCCCAGTCGTATAATTACTATCCATTTTCGTATA
>Ga0136636_10000412_pt1 | contig 21260 bp, 16 predicted proteins | sample AntDrymUQ8522106_2_FD_104653 | JGI IMG/M metagenome (GOLD analysis project Ga0136636, IMG submission 104653) | Polar desert sand microbial communities from Dry Valleys, Antarctica - metaG UQ852 (21.06) | ecosystem: Environmental > Terrestrial > Soil > Desert | place: Antarctica: Dry Valley... | reverse complement strand
TTGAGAACCACTTGAGCATAGAAGCAGGTCCAGTTTTTCAGATTGGGGATAAGTTTAAAATCGATACTGAAAAAGCAACCAATACGATTGATGGCGCTGCCCTCAAAGCGAATGGAATGCCTTTGGTGGCCGGCGATATTTTACAAATTGCTCGATTTAATTTTTATCCGGCCGTTGGAATTACTGCTGGTGTGCGTCACTTTAGGGCAAATGTGCAATATCAATACGGCGTCACCAACATTCTAGGAAAACTTAATGACAGTTCAACTGGAATTTCAGGATTTAAAGGAAATGCAGGAATCTTAAGCGGTAACCTTTTAATTTATCTATAATTGATATGAAAATTGCCTTCATGTTATTGCTGTTTTTTTTGAACTGTAATTGTTTTTCACAACTGCAGGAGTCGTTTGTGGAAATGGCTGACGGAACGAAACTCAAGATTACTTCTGCTGAGATTGATGGCTACCGTAAAAAGATTGTTTACAAATTAGCCGGTGAAGAAAAAGAGATAAAAGCGAAGTACAAGGCAGTCAAAAGCGTTTCTTATGCCGGCTACGTATTTCGGATCTTCAAAATAAAAAATAAATACGAAGGTTTTTATATCATGACAGAATCAAAACAACGAATCCTCGGATTTAGAGAATTTGAAAAGACCGCAAATAAAGGCGGCGGCTTTGAATCGACTTTTAAACACATTGATTTTGCAATTTTTGACACACAAGGCCACGTACTCGAACGTCAAGATCTTAGGGAAACCAACAACGTAAAAAACATAGAAACCAGCGAAAAAATGGCAGTTGCAATTAGAACCCATTTCGCCAATTGTCCCAAGGTATTGGAAAGGTTATCAACATATTATCTGCCTAACGATAAGAATAAGAAAGACCTATTGAATTTTTTCGGCAAGCCCGAAGATGCAGTAAGTTGTAAATAAGAAAAAAGCTCCCAAAGCAGGGAGCTTTTTTTATAGAGTTTGAACCGCCGCTTCGATTCTTCTGATCGATTCTTTTTTCCCGACAATTTCAATGATGTCAAATAGGTGCGGACCTTTCAAAGCACCAACCATACTCAAACGCAAGGGCTGCATTACTTTCCCCATTCCGATTTCATGTTGTGTCATCCAATCTTTAATTGCGGCCTCAATGCTAGCAGCGCTAAAGTCTTCAATCTGGGCGAGAATTGCTATAACGGTTCTCATTAGTTCCGGCGTTTCTTCTTTCCAGTTTTTCGCGGCTTTTTCATCATAAGTTAGCGGCGCAATAAAGAAGTAATCACCGAGTTCCCAAAATTCTGAAACAAAATGCGCACGTTCTTTTATGAGTCCGACAATTTTTACCAAAGTTCCATAATCGATCGAAACTCCTTTTTCGTAAACGATAGGGGCAAAGGCTTTGGCAAGCGACTCATCGTCTTGCTTGATGAGATATTGGTGGTTGAACCACTTGTTTTTTTCAGGATCGAATTTGGCGCCTGCCTTATGAACCCTTTGCAGGTCGAAAGCGTCAACTAATTCTTCAAGTGTGAATAATTCCTTATCGGTTCCATCATTCCAACCCAACAATGCCAGAAAGTTGATGACCGCTTCGGGGAAAAAACCTTTTTCGCGATAACCCGAGGAAACTCCTTCAGCGGTGACCCATTGGAGCGGGAATACAGGAAAGCCCAGCTTATCGCCGTCGCGCTTGGATAATTTTCCGTTTCCGATAGGCTTTAAGATGAGTGGCAAATGTGCGAATTGAGGCGCTTCCCAACCAAAGGCGCGGTACAGTAACACATGAAGCGGCATTGAAGGGAGCCATTCTTCGCCTCGAATGACGTGCGAGGTTTCCATCAGATGGTCATCAACTATATTAGCCAAATGGTAAGTTGGCATACCGTCGCTTTTGAACAAGACCTTGTCATCAAGCAGATTAGTTTCAAATTTTATATCACCGCGAATGATATCATGTAAGTGCAAAGTTTCATCTACCGGAGTTTTAAAACGGATCACATAATCTTCGCCATTGTCAATCCTTTGGCGCGTTGCTTCAGCAGAAATGACTAGAGAATTGTCGAGTTTTTCGCGATTGTGATGGTTGTAAATAAAGGTTTTTCCGTTTTCCTCGTGCTGTTTCCTGTGATAGTCCAACGCTTCATTGGTATCGAAAGCATAATAGGCCCAACCCGAATCAATAAGCGCAGCGGCATATTGTGTATAAATTTCTTTTCTTTCGCTCTGTCGATACGAACCGAATTTTTCGTTTTTTCCAATAGTTTCCGACGGTGCGATTCCAAGCCATTCCAACGCTTCAAAAATATATGCTTCGGCTTCCGGAACGAAACGGTTTTGATCGGTATCTTCGATACGCAGAAAGAAAACGCCGTTGTTCTTTTTGGCGAACAAATAGTTGAACAGTGCGGTCCTGACGCCGCCGATATGTAATGGTCCGGTTGGACTTGGTGCAAAACGCACGCGAACTTGCTTAGACATCTTGTAAATTTTGCTGCAAAGATAGGAAAGGTATAAGGTTAAAAATTGGAATTTCATCGATTTTAGAATCGCACTTAACTTTGTAGCTTGTCCTTAAAAACACAGCAATTTAATTTAACATTTTCTTGTTTAGATAAATTGCTACATTTAGCGGTTATAAAAAGCAAACGAATTGGGAACTTCGCAGGTCATCTATCAAAAGCTTGAGGCGTTTATCCGCAAGTATTACACAAACGAACTTATCAGGGGATTCATTTTCTTTATCGGGTTGGGTTTGCTCTACTTTTTGTTTACGCTGGTCGTCGAATATTTTTTGTGGCTCAAACCTTTGGGCAGAACGATTTTGTTTTGGACATTTATACTTGTAGAATTGTACTTGATGTTGCGTTATATATTGTTTCCGACCTCGCGTTTGTTACGACTTCAAAAGGGTCTTGACTATACAGGCGCTTCGGCAATTATTGGCAGCCATTTTTCGGAAGTCGATGATAAATTGACCAATTTTCTGCAGTTATCTGAAGACCGCGGCAAATCGGAATTGCTGCTTGCTTCAATAGAGCAGAAGGCCAATACACTGCAGCCTATTCCCTTCGGCAACGCCATAAACTTCCGCGCTAACCGCAAATATCTGCCCTTGGCAATCATACCTATATTGTTTTTTTCGTTTTTTTATCTTTCAGGAAATAGTGAGATGATTTCACAGAGCCTCAACCGTGTCGTGCATTTCAAGGAGCAGTTTTTACCGCCTGCGCCATTTAAATTTATAGTGCTCAACAAGGATTTGCAAACCGAACAAAACAAGGATTTTATTCTTCGTGTGAAGACCGTAGGAAAAGTGATTCCCGAAGACGCCATGATCTTTATTGGAGATGAGAGCTATTTCATGGAATCGGCAAACGCGGGCGAATTTGAGTTCAAGATTGCCAAACCAAATCAAAACATATCGTTTCACGTGGAAGCCAATACGGTTTCTTCGCACGAATATGAATTGAATGTGATTACGGTCCCATCGATCGCCAATTTCGAGATGCAGCTCCATTTTCCGTCTTATCTAAATAAAAAATCAGAAGTCATTAAAGGAACCGGAAACGCTGTTATTCCAGAAGGTACAAGCATCACATGGAGAATGAATACTATAGCGACGCAAGAGGTCGACTGGACCGACACAAGATTGACAACTGCTTTTGCAAAGGCCGAAAACAATTTTTCCTTGACTAAAAACATTACTCAGAATACGGTTTACAGTATCCTTACTTCGAATGAAAAGGTAAAGGATTATGAGAAGCTCAATTATCAGATTTCGGTCATAAAAGACCAGTTTCCAACGATCAATGTCGAGCAAGCACCCGATAGTTTAAAGGTTGAGAAAAGCTATATTCTGGGACAGATTTCTGACGATTACGGTTTGTCTAAGTTGCAGATTGTCTATTACGAAAAGGATAAACCACAAACGGCCAAACGCGGTATTTTGCAAGTGAAACGTGACATTTACGATCAGTTTGTATTTTCATTTCCGAGTTTGCTGCCTGTCCAGCAGGGCGTTGCGTATGAATACTATTTTGAAGTATATGATAATGACGCGATTCACAATTTTAAAAGTACCAAATCGTCTGTATTCTCAAACAGAATCGCCACCGATTCCGAGAAAGATGATCAGCTGTTGCAGCAACAGAATGACAATATTAACAGTCTTGAAAAATCCCTAAAGAACCAGGATAAACAAATTTCCGAAATCGAAAAGTTGCAGAAAGCAGGAAAGGAAAAGGACAACCTTGAATTTAAAGACCAACAGAAAGTCAACGATTTCATCAAGCGCCAAAAACAACAAGATGAACTGATGCGGGAGTTTGCTGAGAAAATGAAAGACAATCTCGACAAATTCAAAAGTGAAGAGCAAGATACGTTCAAGGAAGAATTGCAAACGCGACTGGAAAAAGCAGATAAGGATCTTGAAAAAAACAAGAAATTATTGGATGAATTAAAAGAACTCAACAACAAAATCAAGAACGAGGAGCTATTAGAAAAGCTTGATAAATTTAAGCAAAGCAGTAAGAATCAGACCAAAAGTCTGGAGCAACTCGTGGAACTCACCAAAAAATATTATGTCGAAAAGAAAGCAGAGCAGATAGCCGACAAGCTTGACAAACTTGCGGAAAAACAGGATAAACTTGCGGAAAACGAGAAGGAGAACAATGCAGATAAGCAAGACGAAATCAATAAAGAATTTGATAAAATCCAAGAAGATTTAAAAAATCTCGAAAAGGAAAATAAAGAACTGAAATCGCCTATAGATATTCCGAAAGATGCCGAAAAAGAGAAGAGCATTGATGAGGATTTGAAAAAAGCGTCTGAGGAATTGCAGAAGGAAAAGAAAGATAAAGCCAAGCCGAAGCAGAAAAGCGCCTCTAAGAAAATGAAAGAAATGTCCATGAAAATGGAGGAAAGCATGGAAGGAGCGGAAATGGAACAGATGGAAGAAGACGTCAAAATGCTGCGCCAAATATTAGATAACCTGCTCGCGTTCTCATTTTCTCAGGAAGATTTAATGAGTGAATTCAAAAGTCTTAAGCGGGTTTCGCCATCTTTCAACAAATACCTAAAGACCCAACAGGACTTGAAGTTGCAGTTCAAACATGTCGACGACAGTTTATTCGCTATGTCCTTGCGGAATCCGAAAATTGCTGAGGATGTGACAAAGGAGATTGGAAATGTCCATTACAATATCGACAAATCCCTGGAAAGTCTTGTGGATGCTCAAATTCCGAAAGGCATGTCGCATCAGCAATACTCAATCTCTTCGGCAAATAAATTAGCTGATTTCCTCAGTGATATCCTTAACAATATGCAAATGCAAATGTCGGGAATGGGTGCCGGGAAACCAAAGCCCGGAAAAGGCCAAGGCGCCGGAATGCAGCTGCCCGACATCATTAAAAAACAAGAAAGCCTCGGTGAGAAAATGAAAAAAGGAATGAAGCCCGGTGACAAACCTGGCGATGGAAATAAACCCGGCGATGGAAATAAGCCCGGCGAAGGAAAAAAACCTGGCGAAGGTGAAAAGGGGAAGGCAGGAAAAGGGAAGGCAGGAAAAGATGGAAAAAATGGAGATGGCGGCGGAGAAGGAGAGGGTGAAGAAGGACAAGATGGAGAGGGCGATGCGCGAGCGATCATGGAAATTTACAAAGAACAAAAGCAATTGCGTGAAGCGCTACAAAATGAATTAAATAAAAAGGGACTTGGCGGTAATGGACAGAATGCCTTAGATCAAATGAAACAGATAGAAAAGCAATTGCTCAATAAGGGATTCAATAGTGAGACGCTTCAAAAGAGCCTCAATTTAAAATACGAATTGCTTAAACTCGAAAAAGCTTTGCAGATGCAAGGCGAGGAAAAGAAGCGGCAGTCAGAGACGAATAAAAAAGAGTTTGGGGATAGGAGTAAACCTTTGCCGGCGAGTTTGCAAGATTATCTAAACAGTATTGAAATTTTAAATAGACAAAGCTTACCTTTGCGCTCCAATTTTAAACAAAAGGTTCAGGAATATTTTAAAAGCAATGATAAGTTTTAACTACGAAACCGGATTCGAATTGACTGATGAGAAATCACTCGCTCTATGGCTGTCCGCGGTAATAATTTCGGAGCAGAAAAAGGAAGGCGACATTAATTATATTTATTGTGACGATGACTATTTGCTACAAATTAACCAACAATATTTAAATCATGACACTTTAACCGACATTATTAGCTTTGATTACTCTGTAGGAAATGAACTACACGGGGATATTTTCATTTCGGTTGAAAGGGTTCGCGAGAACGCTATTAACTTTGAGGTTAGCTTCGAGGAAGAGATGATGCGGGTAATGGTGCATGGCGTCCTTCATTATTGTGGATACAAGGATAAATCTCTAGAAGACGAAGCGGTAATGCGGCAATTAGAAAATGACAAAATCAAATTGTTTCACGTGGAACAATAAATAAAAGAAAATGTTTCAAGATGAATATGATGTTATAGTGGTTGGCGGTGGTCATGCCGGTTGTGAAGCCGCTGCAGCTGCTGCTAATTTAGGCGCAAAGACTTTATTGGTAACAATGAGCTTGCAAAATATTGCGCAGATGTCTTGTAATCCGGCCATGGGGGGCATTGCTAAAGGACAAATTGTTCGGGAGATTGATGCGCTTGGTGGGTATTCAGGAATAGTCTCGGATAAGACTGCTATCCAATTCAAAATGCTCAACAAATCTAAAGGTCCGGCCATGTGGTCTCCACGGGTTCAAAGTGACCGCATGCGGTTTGCTGAGGAATGGCGGTTGATGTTGGAGCAAACACCCAATTTGGACTTCTATCAGGAAATGGTAAAAGGTTTAGATATCGAGAACGGAAATATTAATGGAATAACAACATCGCTCGGTTTAAAAATTAGATCGAAGTCGGTTGTGCTGACAAACGGAACTTTTCTCAACGGACTCATTCATATAGGAGAAAAGCAATTTGGCGGCGGTAGGGCGGGAGAAAGCGCGGCATACGGAATTACGGAAGACTTGGTGAATGCCGGTTTTGAGTCGGGTAGAATGAAAACTGGAACGCCACCAAGGGTTGATGGGCGGTCACTGGACTATTCCAAGATGAATGAAGAAAAAGGCGATGAACGGCCTAACAAATTTTCGTATTCGGACGTGACTCAGCCGCTCGTGCGCCAAAAGTCTTGCCATATGACCTATACTTCGATAAATGTCCACGATATTTTACGCGAAGGATTTGATCGATCTCCAATGTTCAACGGGCGAATCAGAAGCTTGGGCCCACGATACTGCCCTTCTATTGAAGATAAAATTAATCGATTTGCCGACAAGGAAAGGCATCAACTTTTTGTGGAGCCGGAAGGCTGGAATACAGTCGAGGTTTATGTAAATGGATTTTCTACGTCATTGCCTGAAGATATTCAATTCAAAGCGCTGCGCTCGGTGGCAGGTTTTGAAAATGTCAAGTTTTTCAGACCTGGATATGCGATAGAATATGATTATTTTCCTCCTACTCAGCTCAAACATACTCTTGAAACCAAGTTGGTGGGCGGGTTGTATTTCGCAGGGCAGATCAATGGCACTACGGGTTACGAGGAAGCTGCGTCACAAGGTTTAATGGCTGGTATTAACGCTGCGTTGAAAGTGCAGCAAAAAGAACCTTTAATTTTAAAAAGAGACCAAGCCTATATCGGCGTTTTAATTGACGATTTGATTACAAAAGGCACAGACGAACCGTATAGGATGTTTACTTCTAGAGCTGAATATAGAACGCTATTACGTCAGGATAATGCCGATTTCCGCCTTACGCCATTGTCATTTGAGATTGGATTAGCTTCCGAAGCCAGAATGCGCCGTATGGAATATAAATTGAATGAGTCTGAAAAATTGGTGTCCTTTTTCAAAGAAACAAGTGTTACCGTATCAGAAGCCAATCCGATATTGGAAGCGAAAGCATCGGCGCCAATTAGTCAGTCGGATAAGATGTTTAAAGTATTTTCAAGACCACAAATAGATTTAGATGACTTCAAAAAATTTGAAAAGGTCAGCAGTTATATAAAGGAAAATAGTTTAGACCAGGAAATACTAGAACAAGCGGAGATCCAAGTTAAGTATTCAGGCTATATTGAAAAAGAAAGAAATAATGCAAATAAGCTGACGCGCCTCGAAGATGTTAAGATTCCTGAGTGCTTTGATTATAATAAAATCAAATCTATGTCGATCGAGGCAAAACAAAAGCTCAGCAATATTCGACCGGTAACTATTTCCCAAGCCTCAAGAATCAGCGGTGTCTCACCCAGTGATATTTCGGTATTACTTATATATATTGGACGCTAATGTTTCACGTGGAACGACTAACTCAAATATTAATACCTAAAGGGATTGCAATTTTTTTTGTCATTTATCTTGCACTGAACAGTTGCATTTCATCAAGGCAAACGATCCAGATTAATGATTATTTATTAGTGCCAAACGGTAAAGAAGTGGTAGGCACAAAGCAACTGACAGCCTTTATCTTTGAAAATAATTTGACGAAACCTCCGATTGAACGATATCTTTCCGACAAATTTCAATCAGACAATTATTCACAGAAGGAATACTGGGTCACTATTGAAAAAGATAAATATAAAATTATCATTTATGATAATGCTGAGTTTGAAAAGTATTTTGTAAGTGCGAATTATTCGGTAATCAACGCACTGCCAGAAAATGCAAATAATGGAGATTCGAGAAAATTTATTGCTGTGTCGATGATCAATGCCTACAACGAAGATTGTTTATCCGACAACTCTATATTCCAAAATATAGCCGTAAAATATTTGAAGCAATTAAAAGACGAATTTTATAACCAACGATGAACGATCCGATATTTTTAAGAGTCAAAGACCATTCTTTTTCTAAGGAAGAATTTGAGCTGCTTCATGATGCTGAACTTGATTTGGTTTATACTTATCCACAGCCGGAAGAAAGTATTTTGCCGAGCTATTATGAAAGTGACGATTACATTTCACATACTGATGGCAAACGTTCTGTTTTTGAGAAAATTTATCACGTCGTCAAAAGTATAGCGCTTAGCAACAAAGTCAACTTAATTGATTCATTGCAACCACAAAAAGGAAAACTTCTTGATATAGGCGCGGGAACAGGTGACTTTATCAATGCCGCTTACTCCCGCGGCTGGGATGTAACAGGTGTGGAACCGAATGAAAAAGCTAAAAAAATCGCCTCCCAAAAGAAAATTTTATATGCCGAAAGCACCAACGAGCTTCACGATCATACCTTTGATGTCATCACGATGTGGCATGTTTTGGAACATGTTCCCGATGTGGATCTACAAATTAAAGAACTTAAACGACTGCTCAAACCCAACGGAATCATTTTCATAGCAGTTCCTAATTTTCGTTCTTATGATGCTAATTATTATGGTATCTTTTGGGCTGCATTTGATGTCCCAAGACATTTATGGCATTTTTCTAAAACTTCTATCGAGATTCTTTTTGGAAGAGAAGCGTTACACGTTTATAGCGTTGTTCCGATGCGATTCGATGCCTTTTACGTTGCTTTACTTTCAGAAAAATACAAGACAGGAAATATGAATTATTTGAAAGCGTTTTATATCGGACTCAAATCAAATTTGAAGGCGAGATCCAATTTTGAATATTCTTCCCTCATCTATGTTATAAAAAACTGATAGATTCAATATTAGGCTATTTGCCAGACAAATTGTTATCGACGGCGAGATTGTAGTTAGTAGTGAAGAAAAGCGCTTACAACGCTCCGTTTAAAGCTAACTTCGATAACAAAAAAGCATGCATATGTCCTGTTAAATAGTATATGACTATCGAAAAGTAAATGAACAAATCATAAATGAAAATTGTAAAGTAAATGTATAGAACCTTAAAAAATTGATACTTTCGCACATTAATTAAAAATTTTAAAATCACAAAATGAAAAGAACACTCATAATTATCGCACTAGCCATTGCAATTGTATCTTGTAACAATAAACAATCAGCAACAACTAAAGAAATGAAAACTGCTTATGTAGATACTTCAAAATTATTGGAAGATTACAAAGAAGCCAAAGACATAGAAGCAAAGTACAAAGCAAAGTCGCAGCAGATGGGAAAAGAACTGGAAGCAGAAGTTGCAAAATTCAAAGTTGAAGCAACCAACTTCCAAAAGAATGCGCAGTCAAACGGTCCCGAATGGGCACAAGTAAATGGTGCCAGATTGCAAAAAAAGGAACAAGAACTGAGCTACGCTCAAAACGCTATGCTTCAGCAATTACAGCAAGAAAGCGGCGTAGAGATGGATACGCTTGTTAGTAAAGTGAAAAAATTTATCAAAACTTACGGTAAAGAAAAAGGCTATTCTTATGTGTTTGGGACCGGTGAAGCAGTTTCTATTTTGTATGCAGAGGAGAAATTCGACATCACCAAAGAAATCATCAAACAACTAAACGACAAATACAATTCTGAAGGCAAGACAGAAGATAAAGCAGATGCACAAACGGCTGACAAGAAAAAATAAATTTCCATTTTCAAATTAAGAGGACCTTCATTCGCTAAGATTGGAGGTTTTTTTATGAACCGCTGACAAACAATTATTTAGCAGTTGTTCCACGTGAATTTTATTTTCAATACTTTTATGCTTTAATATACGCCAAATGGAAAATTTATCAGAAACCGCCCAATATGTGCTGCATTTCATCAATCAAACGCAGCAATCCATATTCCTGACCGGGAAAGCCGGAACCGGAAAAACCACGCTTTTGCGCGAAATCATCCGTACTACACATAAAAACACAGTTGTAGTCGCGCCCACCGGAATTGCGGCACTCAATGCTTCGGGCGTCACTATTCATTCTATGTTTCAGTTGCCTTTCGGCGGATTTATTCCAGATACTATCATGCCGCACGTCTCTGATGCGGTTAAGTTCGAATCCAAAAACACTTTAGCCCGACATTTCAAAATGAGCGGACAAAAGAAAGCAGTCATACGCAATATGGAACTGCTCATCATTGATGAAGTCAGTATGCTGCGCGCCGATTTACTTGATGCAATCGACTTCATGATGCAGTCTCTCCGCAAAAAGAAAATACCGTTTGGCGGCGTCCAAGTGCTGTTTATTGGCGATTTATTGCAGTTGCCACCGGTGATAAAAGACGAAGAATGGCGAATACTGAGCAAGTATTACAAAGGAAAATTTTTCTTCCATTCTCTCGTGGTACAGAACGATCCGCCATTGTACATCGAACTTTCGAAGATTTTCCGACAAACAGATGACACCTTCATTTCGATCTTGAACAACCTGCGCAACAACAAAATTGCCACTGCAGATATTGAAATTCTAGACCATTATGTAAAACCCGATTTCGATTTCAAAACCAATAAAGGTTATATCACTTTAACTACGCATATCGCGAAGGCCGATGCGATTAATATTCAGGCACTAACTGATTTGGAAGGTCAAGAGATTAGTTTCAGACCAGAAATCGTAGGCGATTTCCCAGAGAAGATTTTTCCGGTCGATGAGCGGCTTCGCCTAAAGCTTGGTGCTCAGGTCATGTTTATCAAAAACGATCTTTCACCCAATAAGCAATATTTTAATGGAAAAATGGGCGTCATCAAATCGCTTTCGGAATCCGAAATCCTCGTTTATTTTCCCGAAGAAGACAAAACGATAGAAGTCGAGAAGTACGAATGGAATAACATTCGTTATCGCGTCGATGATATGACCAAGGAAATCGAGGAGGAAACTTTAGGTACTTTCGTCCATTACCCAATTAAACTTGCTTGGGCAATAACCGTTCATAAAAGCCAAGGATTGACATTTGACAAAGCGGCCATCGACGTATCGCAGGTTTTTTTACCCGGACAAGCCTACGTTGCGCTTTCGCGACTTCGTTCATTAAATGGTCTTGTTTTGCTTTCTCCGCTTCAAATATCGAGCATTTCAAACGATCCCGATGTCATAAATTACGCAAAGAATAAAGCCAGTGAAGAACGGCTCGAAAATGCGCTGCGCTTGGAAAGTAAAAAATTCATTCTTGAATACCTTAGAAGTGCATTTCAGTGGGGTGATTTGGCGCAGCAATGGCGTAACCACCATTATAGTTATCAGGCTAAGTCAGAAAATTCGGTAAAATCACAACATGCCGATTGGGCGATGGAAAATGCCAAAAACATGACAAATTTGCTCGAGCCTGCAGCGAAATTCGTGTCGCAACTTGAAAAACTTTTCTCCCAGGAAAACACCGATTTGCAATTTATCGGAGATAGGGTAAATGCCGCATTTGATTACTTCTATCAGCCGATGGATAAATTTTTGGGCGAAATCCTTTGGAAAGTAGAGGAAGTTAAACGCACTAAGAAAGCCAAGGCGTGGTTTGACGAATTGATGGCGCTTGAGGAAATCCAAACTCGCTCAATTCTACAAATGATTAAGGCTAAGACTTTTATTGGAATTATTGCTTCAGGCGAATATATTTCCAAAGAAAATCTCAATTCGAAGGAAGTACGAAATTATCGGATAAATAAAATCGAATCGGTGCAGTCGAAATTTAAATCACATTCTGTTACACTCATTGAAGATGAAGAAGCCGTTGAAAGATATACCTATAAAGCGAAGGGGAAAACCAAAGAACCCAAAAAGCCTACTGTTCAAATCACTTTTGAATTATGGAAAGAAGGCAATTCGATCAAGGAAATTGCAAATGTTAGAAAATTGACCACGCAAACAATCAGCTCGCATATCGCCAAATTAATCGAAGCCGATGCTGTCAAAATTGCAGAAGTCCTAGCTGAAAACAAAATTCAGGAGCTAGCAAAAGCTTTTAAGGACTACACCGAAGAGTCGCTCAATCCACTCAAAGAAAAATACGGGAACGAGTTTACTTGGGACGAACTCAAATTGTTCAAGGCCGCACTCATCTCGGTTAAAATGAAATTTAACTTAACCAATACACTACCATCACAGCAGGAATAAAGTAAATGACGATCGTTCGAGCGCCGTCATAATCTTTCGCCATGCGTTGTCCCACGAGCAACATAATTAGCGTGATACACGAAAAGATACCGCCGTAAAGTCCGAAATCGCGCCCGCTGTTGACCAACAACTGGATACAACCAACCACGCACATGATCCCCGAAATCAGTTCAAGCACTAGCAAATGAAACAAAGCCAACGGCACAAGGTTTTTGAGGCTGGTTTCTGAAAAGTGTTCTTTGAGAAATGCTACGTTGCCTTTCCAATCCATGACTTTGTCATAAGCCGATGGAATGAAAGTCACAGCTAACAGCACTAAAATTAAAATCGAGGCGACGTTAAACATAGTAGAATTTATTGGTTATCAACGCTTTGTTTATGCCAACTATTTCTTATGGATCAACCGCGTAAGTTTTATTGACAAATCGGTCAGGATAATTTTTGCATTTCCGTTGCGTTCAATATGGTACATCGCATCGGAAAGTTCGCGAAAGATATCATTTATATTGTTCCCGTTAACGAAAGGCGCAAAATTTTCAAGCTTGAACTTCTCAATTTTCGGCTCCATATAAACCAAATTGGTGGTCTGATAATTCAGCAATAAAGCCTGCCGGAACATATCAATGCAATAGCTCAGGAATTTTTTCTGCGTTTCCCTGCCCAATGCCGCTATCTGCTCGCTCCATGAAATTAAATCCTGTATAGCCGCCGCATTACCCTTTGCGCGGAATGCCGCCCGAACCCAATCTACAAACCATTTTTCAAAAACCACATCTTCGCCGTTTTCCTCGAGTAGCTGCATAGCCTTGTTGAAATTCCCCTGTGCTTGATGCGCAAGTTTGGAAGCTTTCCGTGGGTCAGTATTTTTTCGTGAAACCAAAGCCGCAGCGATTATTTTTTCAGCAATACCTTTAAAATGCAGCACTTGGCAACGCGATCGGATAGTTTGAATGATGTCTTCTTCATTTTCCGAAATAAGGATAAATAGCGTTTTTTCCGAAGGTTCTTCAAGTAGTTTTAGCAGTTTATTAGAAGCGGCCGTATTCATTTTGTCGGCCATCCAAATAATCATAATTTTATAGCCGCCTTCATACGATTTGAGCGCGAGTGATTTGAGGATTTCCTGCGCGTCTTCCACGCGGATTTCGCCCTGTTTGTTCTGCACGCCCAAAACGCCATACCAGTCAAATAGACTTCCATACGGATTTTCTTTTAAGAAATGCCGCCAATCGGTAATGAAATCAAGGCTTTTCGGATTTTTCTTGACTTCTTCGGTCGTGACCGTAGGATAAATAAAATGCAAATCTGGATGCGAAAGATGCTCAAATTTGAGGTTGCAGGATTCGTTTCCGCCCGTATTCTCGTCACCAGGATTATTGCACAACACATACTGTGCATAAGCGATCGCCATAGCTAAGGTGCCACTGCCTTCCGGACCTACAAACAATTGTGCATGCGGAATCCTTCCCGAAGCCGCACTTTTTACCAAGTGGTTTTTGATGTATTCCTGACCTAAAATTTCCGAAAACTGCATTCCGCAAATATAACGCAAAGTTTTAAAATCAGGAGCAGGAACAATGCGTTTTATTCGTGTTCCGTCCCGCTTTCCGCTCTATCTTTTTTCTCCATAAGCGTCGTGGAGAAAAAAGGATGCCGCTGCAATCGGGGCTAAATTTGAAGTCGGATTTTCCTTTCAGGCATCTTGCGCATTCGTGCTTTCAAGGCAAAAAAATAAAAAATTGTATATTTGTGTCTTCAAAATCTAAACAGCAGCTTTATGAAAACGCTTACCGACTTCAATTTCAAAGATAAAAAAGCATTAATTCGTGTCGATTTTAATGTGCCTCTCGACGAGAATTTTAACGTGACAGACACGACAAGAATTGAAGCCGCTAAGCCCACCATAGATAAAATTCTCCAAGATGGCGGCAGCGTGATCCTGATGTCACACCTCGGTCGCCCAAAAGGAACGGAGGAAAAATATTCACTCAAGCACATTGTCAAGAAAACGTCTGAAATTTTGGGTATCGAAATCAAATTCGCTAAAGACAGTATCGGAAGCGTAGCCAAATCGGCAGCCGAAAGCCTCCAACCCGGCGAAATTCTATTGCTCGAGAACCTGCGTTTCCATAGTGAGGAAGAAGCAGGAGATGCTGGTTTTGCAAAAGAGCTTGCGTCACTAGGCGATATTTACGTCAACGATGCCTTTGGAACCGCACACCGAGCACACGCTTCTACAACCATCATCGCACAGTTTTTCCCAGATAATAAGTGTTTCGGAATTTTGCTGGCCAAAGAAATCGAAAGCCTCAATAAAGTTTTGAAGAACAGTCAAAAACCGGTCACAGCAGTGCTTGGTGGTTCGAAAGTTTCTTCAAAGATTACCGTTATCGAAAATATTCTGGATAAGGTAGATCATATGATTATAGGTGGCGGAATGACATTCACGTTTATCAAAGCGCTCGGTGGAAAAATCGGGGAATCGATCTGCGAAGTTGACAAACAGGAACTCGCACTCGAAATTCTTAGGAAAGCCAAAGAGAAAAATGTTCAGATTCATTTACCTGTCGATGTAATCGCCGCAGATTCGTTTGCCAATGGCGCCAATGTGCAAACCGTAGCTGTTGATAAAATTCCGGACGGCTGGCAAGGTTTGGACGCCGGACCTAAATCGCTTGAGAATTTCAGAAAAGTGATTTTGGAATCCAAGACCATTCTATGGAACGGACCTTTAGGTGTTTTTGAGATGCCAAACTTCGCTAATGGAACAATAGAATTGGGAAAATATATCGCGGAAGCTACCGAAAATGGCGCATTTTCACTCGTTGGTGGCGGTGACTCTGTGGCTGCTGTAAAACAATTCGGACTCGAATCGAAAATGAGTTATGTATCCACAGGAGGTGGCGCAATGCTTGAGATGCTCGAAGGAAAATCGCTACCAGGAATAGCCGCAATCCTTGAAAGCTAATTCACAATTAACATCCACAAAGTTCATAATTAACATTATTTAAGATATTACACGTTATAAGATTGGCTATATTTGTTATAAGATTCCTATTTTTGCCCTTACAAGTCTTTGAAAAATAGCGAGTTGTACTTAAGAACTAATTTCAAATCACTTTGTTTCTAACCTACGGAGACAAGAAAAATAAAATTATGATAATAAAAAATGCCACATTAACAGCGCTTTTACTGTTAACCGGAACTGCTTTTTCCCAAGAAAGTACACCGAACAGTTTTGCGAAGCCCCAGACCAGCATTTCCTATTTAGATTCCATTAAAAAATCATTTGTAAACGACAACGTTGCGTCGTGCGTCGATAGTCTTTGGCTCAAAGAACTCACAAGCCTAGACTTATTCAATGATTTGGAGCGCGATATCAAAACAATCAATCTCGATCAAAAAGTCGATTACGAATTGCCAACAGAATTACTCAAGGCAAGGCTAAAAGAAATGGACGCACGCTCGCCGTTTAATATCGAATACAACCAAGGACTCGAGAATATCATCAAATCGTTCCTCAAGAACCGCAAGAAATCGTATGAAAGGCTAATGGCCATTTCAGAATACTATTTCCCTGTTTTTGAAGAAGCATTGGCCAGACAGAACGTGCCATTGGAAATTAAATACCTAGCGATTGTCGAATCGGCTTTGAACCCAAAAGCCGTATCGAGAGTAGGAGCAACCGGACTTTGGCAGTTCATGTACCAAACCGGAAAACAATACAACCTCAACATCGACTCATATGTAGATGAAAGAAGCGACCCGTTGAAAGCAAGTGAAGCCGCTTCGCAGTACATGACCAATATGTACAGGATTTTTGGTGACTGGGATTTGGTCCTTGCGTCTTATAATTCCGGTCCTGGAAATGTTGCCAAAGCCATCAGGCGTTCAGGCGGACAGCAAAATTACTGGAACATTCGAAAACACCTGCCGCAGGAAACACAAGGTTACGTGCCTGCTTTTCTCGCAACCATGTACATTTACGAATATCATAAGGAGCACGGCATCCGTCCAGATCGCGCAATAGTGAAGCATTTCGCGACCGATACTATCATGGTTAGAAAAGAAATGACCTTCAAACAAATTTCAGATTTGATCGACATTCCGGTGGCACAATTACAACTGCTCAATCCTCAATTCAAACGCAATGTGATACCGGCGTATTTTAATAAAAAGCATTACCTCAGATTGCCATCTGATAAGATTGCGATTTTTACTTCTAATGAAGATAAAATTTACGCGTATGTTCAGCATGAGCTTGATAAAAGGGAAAGACCTTTCTCCGGAAAATATCAAGCGATCGCTTCGAGAGACCGCGATTCCGCAAGCGTCGATAGCCAACTGGTTTCCAAAACTAAATACCACAAAGTGCGCCGCGGCGACAACCTCAGCGAAATTGCAGATCGTTACAATGTGACCATGTCGGAAATCAAGAGATGGAACAAGCTCAAGAATAACAAGGCGCCATTGGGAAGAAACCTCAAAATTGTGACCAGCGAAAGAATTGCAGTAAGGGAAAAGAAAACCAAGGTGGATACCATTTCAGTTGTGCCGGTAAACAAAGCGGACACAGCTTCTTCTGTTGTTCAAACTCAGGTTAAAGATGCTAGGATTTACCGCGAGGAAAAAGTAGTATCATTTAAAGATGTAACCAAATTCCACAAGGTGAAAAAAGGAGACAACCTTGGCGAGATTTCAGATAAATATGGAGTGACGATCGCAGAAATCAAGAAATGGAACAAACTCAGGAACAACAATGTGCCGCTTGGCAAAAACCTTAAAATCATTACCAATGAAAGAGTAGTGACTACTGTTAGAAAAGCGGTAAAACAAGACACTGGAATTGCTGCAACAGAAAAGGGCAAGACAGTCGAAAACATTGATAAACCTTCTGACTTTTATATCGTACAGCACGGTGATAATTTATCTACGATTGCGAAAAAATACAATGTTTCAATTCAGGATCTTAAAAAATGGAATGCGCTTTCCGATAACAATATACAACTTGAAAGTAAACTAAAAGTAGCTGATATTACCATCGATAAAGAAGAAGAAGCGGTTGCAAAGACTGAAGTTAAAAATGTAGAATATATTGTTCAGAATGGCGATAATCTTGGCAGTATTGCAAGGAGAAATGGCGTTGCGGTTTCCGACATTAAAATGTGGAACGATCTAGAAGACGATTCCGTACAACTCGGTACCAGGATTATCGTGGGCAAACGCATCGTTGCCGACACCAATCAGGCCGTTGCCGAGAAAAGCACTAAAAAGAGTAGATCGATCAAAGACGAACACGATGACCACTATTATGTTCAGAAAGGCGATTCGCTTTTTAGCATCGCCAAAAAATATCCTGGTGTTACAATATCTGATATCAAAAAATGGAACGGAATTCGCGGGAACGAACTGAAACCGGGAATGAAATTGAAAATTAACGGATAATACCAAAAAATCTATATAAATTTAGGGCTTTCTTTCAATCATGAAAAAAGCCCTTTTTTTATTGTTAATGGTTTTGTACCTGCTCACCTCGTGTATTAAAAAACGCGATGCCGAAACTCAGAAAACATCGGGCAGAATTAATACGATTTCAGTAATTATAGATGATCAGCTTTGGAACGGTGAAGTCGGCGACAGTATTCGAAACAAGTTTGCGTCTCCGGTTATTGGGTTGCCGCAGGAAGAGCCACTTTTTACAATAAATCAATATCCGGTAAAATTGCTCGAAGGTTTTATGACCAATACCAGAAATATTATTGTTGTCAAAAAAGAAGCGCGGAACCAGTTTGAAATCATAGAGAATGAATACGCCAGCCCGCAGAATGTATTCCATATTTCAGGGAAAACGGCGGCCGGGATTCTTGAACAGATTGAACGTAATGCGCCACAGATCATCGAAATAATACGGCAGACCGAAATTATCGCCAACCAACGCATTATCGACACTTCCAAAATTGATTCGCGACGAATAACCCGTAAGTTCAACATCGCGCTTGACATACCTAAAGGTTATAATTATGTGTTGTCCCGGCGTAAGTTCGTGTGGCTCAAGAAAGAAATCACGAGCGGCAACACGAGTCTTTTGATTTATCAGGTGCCGATAAGCGCATTGAAAGGTAAGCCTAATGTGACCAATAGTATTATCAAGATGCGTGATTCGATCGGCAACTTGTACATCCATGGAACAATCCCAAATTCACAGATGGTAACTGAAGATTCTTACGCGCCATATCTATTTCATATCAATCTCAAAGGCAAAGAAACCTTTGAAACCAAAGGAACTTGGGAACTTCGAAACGACTTCATGTCAGGACCATTTATCAACTACAGTATTGTCGATCGCACCCATAAAAGAATTTTGGTTATCGAAGGATTCTGTTATGATCCCTCGAAAGAAAAACGCGACCTGATGTTTGAGCTCGAAGCAATTATTAAATCGGTTGAGTTCCTCAAAAAGAAATCCAACAGCATTAAGCCATGAAAATCCAATGGAAAATAAAGCGATTTGAAGCGCTTTCTACGATCGAGCTCTATAAAGTATTGCAGTTACGCAGTAAAGTCTTTATAGTGGAGCAGAATTGCGCCTATCAGGATGTGGATGGCAAAGATGACATAGCGTTGCATTTGATAGGAGAATATGACGGAAAAATTGTAGCATATGCGAGAATCTTTAAGTCGGGAGATTATTTTGAAACGGCATCTATCGGGCGTGTCGTCATTGCTGCGAACTACCGCGATAAAAAATGGGGATATGATTTGATGCGCGCTGCCCTTGAAGGAATTGAAAAAGAGTTCGGAGAGACAGAAATTACGATTTCAGCCCAATTGTACTTGCAAAGATTCTACGAGAAAAACGGCTTTGTAAAAACCAGTGAAATGTATCTAGAAGACGATATTCCGCACATCGAGATGAAAAAGGGAGTTTAGATCTTGGTGACGACGAGCTCAACACGGCGGTCATATTCGGAGCCTTTGCCCAACGGAACTGTATTGCCGTAGCCCTTGAACGTCATTCGCGTCTTGGAAACTTTCTTAAAAACCAAATATTTATAAACCGACTCCGCGCGATTTTGCGACAAGCTTCGTTTACGAGTTTCGCGGTCGATGGCTTCTTTTTGATAGGGCGGTGTACAGCAAACATGGCCTTGAATTTCAAACTCCAATTTCTTGTATTTCATCAGATGGCGTGCAATGGCGTCGAGCTGGGTTTTGGCCTGAAAAGTAAGTTTACTGCTGCCTCTTTCGAAAAGCAGATTTTCCAAATAAATGTGGTCGCCTATTATATGTTTTTTCTGAATGCTTGTAAAGAATCCGGGAATCTCGATCTTTGGAAGCGGATTGAGGTTCAAAACCACGTCGACGCGTCGGTTCTTGGAGCGTTTTTCAGGCAGGTTTTCAACAATATCATCGTCAATGAGTACTCGGCCCTTGCCTTCAATGGTAACAATAATCTTATTGGTAATTCCGCGCTGAGCCAGTTTTTGTTTGATGACGTTCGCGCGGCTGGTCGAAAGTTTAAAGTTGTACGCTTCTTTTCCGATATCATCGGTATAGCCATAAATTTGGACAGATTCAATTCTTGTCGAGTCGGTATTTTTTATAAATTCAACTACGGCATTGCCCTGTTTTTCATCGAGATGTGATTTGTCGAATTCAAAATAAACGGATTGTACTTTCTCTTCCTGAGCGTAGGCTAATGCACAAAACAACAACGGCAATAACTGTAAAAATCGAATCATTATATCTTTAATATCTTGTTGTATTCGGGAGCATTATTGAGTATGGAAACCGCCTTTTTAACCTCCGGATTGTTTTTGATGTAATATTGATACAAGCCTTCTTTATATTGGTAGCGCTTGATAATTTCGTCCAAAAGTAAATTTTTAATTTCTTTTTGATTCTGGTTGAGCTGATTTTCTTCGCTTTTTTGTAAAGCGCTCAGTAACTGCTGGTATTCTGTGGCAATCCCGGAATCGATTTTTTCTTTTTTGGCTGCGGCCATTGTATTTTTTAATGCTACTTCGGTTTCAGTATCAAAGCTAAAATTTTGTTTTTTGAGGAAAGTTTTGAAATTCGCAAAGTCGGTATCTGTGATTGTCGGAATCGTATTACCAAGGTTGGGATTTTTATAATAATAATCAGTGACATAATTGAAAATCCCATCGTTTTTAACCAAGGCTTCGGCAATCGTACTCATTTTCGCTTCTTCCAAAACCACATCGGGCAGAATCCCGCCGCCATCGTAAACAGTTCTTCCGCGGCGCGTTTTAAAAGCGTTGTA
>Ga0136636_10000411_pt1 | contig 21281 bp, 20 predicted proteins | sample AntDrymUQ8522106_2_FD_104653 | JGI IMG/M metagenome (GOLD analysis project Ga0136636, IMG submission 104653) | Polar desert sand microbial communities from Dry Valleys, Antarctica - metaG UQ852 (21.06) | ecosystem: Environmental > Terrestrial > Soil > Desert | place: Antarctica: Dry Valley... | reverse complement strand
GTGTAGCTGAAATAATTGTTAGCGAGATCAATGTCATTGACGGTTGTGCCTGCAAGAAATTCTATACCTGATCCTGCAGTGATACCGGTAATGAAATTATACGCAGAGGTAAATTTTCCCATCGTGCCCGTTACTTTTATTCCGTCTTTACAGGCCCAATAGTTTTTGGTAATCGTTGCCGCGATAAACCCGCTGATTTGTCCAACTCCCAGGCTAGGGATTCCAATCTCCACTACCGAGCATCCAGAAAAAAGATTGCAGTACTTAGTGCCAGTGGCATCAACGAAGTCGTACGCTTTAGTGGCAGCACTTGCCGGGATCACCACAAGATTTTCAAGAAATACACTCACGCCCGTGCTGCGTAATACTGCCCCAGCTACCGTTGACATCACACCGTCTTTTGCAGGGTCGGTTCCGCGCAAGCCGGCACCATTCAAATTCAGATAGTTGGGAGAGACATCAACCACACCAGAGAACACATACATTTTTGCAGCATTAAGTGTGATAACACCTCCTGAAGGCGTAGGCAAGTCGGCCATTGAATAGACATTAACAAGATTTGTGTTTGGAGCTACATAGGCAGAAGACTCCCAACGATTCACGCGATACACATCTGTAGTATTGGTAGTTGTGTTATATATCTGCAAACCATTGGGCGGGGAAATAATAGCATCCCGTTGAGTTCCAGTCATGCTGGGTATCAGTAATCCAGTGGTGGTGGACGAGATGTCAAGCATCGCCTTCGCGTTAGGTGTGGCGCCTGTCGCGTTGATCCCGATGTTTTGTGAAAACCCAGCCAGAACAAGGCTAGTAAAAAGTAGTAGTAGAAAAATATTTTTTTTCATAATGATATTATTTAGCCATTTCTCAGGCGTGTTTTGATGCCACAAAGCAACGGATAGATGTGCGCCCGTTAAATAGGGGAAATGCTGAAAACCTTGTAATGGTTTGTCCTACAACTAATAACTAAAGCAATGCATTTTCGATTGCATGGCGCACAGGTACTGCAAACAGAGAATACGATTTGCATCCTTTTGACATATCTTAAATTTGCCGCTTCAGTCCTGTTGAATAAACTGGATTCTTAACAGTCAAAATATGATACCAAAGCACAGGCCAGTAGCGAATAAATAACAGTTTCATTTTTTATATCTTTGACCATATCAGTTTGCTAGCATGGAAACTATTGTACACGATCATATCTATCAAGAAGTAGCCGATCGGATTGAACAATTGATTGAAAAGCAGGCTTTTAAAATTGGTGATAAATTACTTTCTGTAAGAAGTCTGAGCAAAGAACAAGGAATAAGTTTAAGCACTGCTTTCCAGGCCTACTATCATTTAGAAAGTAAGGGGCTCATCGAAGCGCGACCGCAATCAGGGTACTACGTAAAATTCTCACCGCAACACACGTTCCAGCTTCCCGCCTGTTGTGAACCAACCGATGAAGCCCTTCCCGTGAGCTTGGACGAAATGATTACGAGTGTTTACTATGATCTAAGGTCGACCAAACTCACTTCCTTCTCCCTGAGCGCTCCTGACCCAAGCCTATTGCCAGCCGCAAAACTAAAAAAGTCGGTCATGCATTCGCTGAATCACTCAGCAGACCATTGCCTGGGTTACGAACACATCCAAGGCAACGAACAGTTGAGAAAGCAAATTGCGCGGCTGAGTTTCAATTGGGGTGGATCATTAAGCGAACAAGATGTAGTGGTAACAGCCGGCTGTATGGAAGCTCTTTCTTTTTGCCTACAAGCAGTAACCAAACCGGGCGATGCTGTAGCGATGGAAAGCCCGACATTCTACGGAATTTTCAGAGTCATGCAGAGCTTGGGGCTAAATGTGGTAGAGGTGCCAACAGATCCAATCGCAGGCATCAATCTTTCATACCTTGAAAAAGCCATTCCAAAATTCGATATCAAAGCATGTCTTTTTGTACCAAACTTCAATAACCCTATCGGCAGTTGCATGCCTGATGAAAAAAAGAAAAAATTGGTAGAATTGTTGGCAAAAAAAGAAATTCCGTTAATAGAGGATGACATCTATGGCGAAATGTATTTTGGCAAAACTCGACCCAAAACCTGCAAGTCATTCGATAAAAAGGGATTGGTGCTTCACTGCGGATCGTTTTCAAAATCATTAGCACCTGGATACCGCATAGGCTGGGCAGTGCCAGGGCGTTTCAAAGAAAAGATGTTGAGCTTAAAACGGATGAACAATGTCTCCACCAACACGCTGGCGCAATCTGCCATTGCACATTTTCTCCAAAATGGCCGTTACGAATTACATCTGCGCCATTTGAGAAAAGCACTCCACACACAATGTCTCCACTACCTTCAGGCCATTTCTGAATATTTCCCGTCTGATACAAAAATCACCCGTCCACAAGGCGGATTTGTGCTGTGGGTTGAAATGAATAAAAAAGTAGACGGCTACAAACTGCATAAGCGAGCATTGAAGCAAAACATTGGCATTGCCCCCGGTCAAATTTTTTCCTCACAAGGTCAATTCCATAATTATTTTCGGCTAAGCTATGGCCTGCCGTGGAGCAGCAAGGTAGAGCATGGGCTGAAAACACTCGGTGAGTTGATGAGGAAGGGATAATTCAGTTATCGGTTTCCAGTTCCCAGCCACAAAAGGGGAGTATGCGAAAATGTAAGTATATTTGACTTCAGAAATGGTAATTCTTAAATTATAAATCCAAAATTATTATGGCCTTTACACTTCCCGCGCTTCCTTATGCATTCAATGCACTGGAGCCACACATCGATGCACGCACCATGGAAATCCATCACGGTAAACACCACAATGCCTATGTCACTAACCTGAACAATGCTCTGGCTGGCAAGCCAGAAGAGAATTTAAGCATTGAAGAAATCTGTAAGAATATTTCTAAGCATCCCATGCCTGTTCGAAACAATGGGGGCGGACATTATAACCATAGCTTATTTTGGACGATTATGGGGCCGAACGCTGGCGGTATTCCTACGGGTGCTTTAGCAGATGCGATCAACTCTGCCTTCGGGAATTTTGACGAATTCAAAACCAAATTCAATGCTGCGGCCACCACCCGTTTTGGATCGGGTTGGGCTTGGTTGATTAAGGATGCTGCCGGAAAACTAGTTATTAGTTCAACTCCCAATCAAGACAACCCTTTAATGGACGTTGCCGAGGTAAAGGGAACACCGATCTTGGGATTGGATGTGTGGGAACATGCTTACTATCTTAACTACCAGAACCGTAGACCAGATTATTGTACAGCTTTTTGGAATGTTGTAAATTGGAATGAAGCAGAAAAGCGATTTGCTTAGCTTATAAACACAACAACAAGAATAGCTGAAGTCAAAGGGTAGCGAATCTACAATTGACTCAAAAAGCACAAAAGAATTTAAGAAGAAGGAGCGTGACCGTTCCTGAAAAAAACTGGAGCAACCGACACTCCCAAACATGAGCTGATAATTATAGTTTATCAGCTCATGCCTTTTGTCTAAGTCAATAAGAGTGGTTGTACACAAGTAAGCACACAATTACAACTCCGGTAGCAATTATTAGTGACATCCCTACGATACAGTTCATTCTCCTTCCCTCTTGTACAAGTAATCTGTTCATTTCCAAAAGCTCTTTCATTATCTATGTCATTTATTTTGGCAGCTGGGTGGCTTTTATAGTCCGGCAAGAGCGGAAGGATCGTGCTTTATCGGAATTATTTCGTTGTTGGGTTGATTGAATAGTTTCTCCATGGAGATTTTATAAAGATCTACATTGTGGATACTAATTTGTTTTGAAAATATGGCATAATTGCCGCAGTAGGAGATACTAAAAAACTCATCGTTCATCGTACCATTCACCGCGGGGCCAAGATTTTTAGGCTTTGTCCAGTTTGTCCAGCTTTCATCCAGCCTTTCGGTTACATAAATGTCATAACCTCCGTATCCATTGTGCCCTTTTGAAGCAAAATAAAGAGTCTTCATGTCGTTTGAGAGAAATGGAGAAGATTCTTCAAATTGCGTGTTAATCACGCTGCCCATGTTTACTGGTTCTGTTGCCGAGGTGCCATCCCACATGCTGATATAAAGATCGCGCTCACCACGAGAATCGTTTCGCTCAACCGAGGAAACAATGATTCCGCTTTTTAGCGATACATAATGATTGGCATGATTAGATATATTGTAATCTCCTTTTATGATGATAGGTTGTGGAAATGACCATTGTCCATTTACATTAACGCTAAAAGACAGGCCATCTCTCATCCTTCCCTTTTTTAGGTATTGGTTTCCCAAAATAATTGTGTCTCCTGTTTGACTAACTGAGTTTACAAAATTTGGCCCGGCATTATTCAAATCACCGGTCATCCGAATAGGTTCTGACCATGCATTTGATTTGGTTACAAATTCCGAATACCAAATATCCTCTTGATCATTTTCCCCCGAGGTGTTTAGCGGAGAGTTAAGTCTACTAAAAAAGAGCTTCTTTCCGCAGGGGGCAAGCGCTGGTTTAATTTCCTGATAAGGGCTATTGATGTTAGCATGAACGGCTTCGGCCCTGGCTTCCGTATTTACATTTTCGGCAGTCCGTATTTCGCTACCCGCATTTTTTAAATAGCTAAAACCCGATTGAGCAAATGATTTACATATTCCTAAGAAAAGGAATAAAAGCATTATCAATACCCCATTTACCAAGCGGCTCAAAACTCTACTCTTGACTTTCATATCGTTATTGTTTAGTTGTGAATGATGGATCAAATGTCTGCCTATTAAATCTTGTTTACATCAGGGAAAATCTGATTTTACTGAAATCAGGAAAACTAGGATTTTTGGAATCGGCTTAAATGAAACCTCCTTTTCGCGGTTGAAGTAGCGGATGGAAGAACCTAACAGGATATCAGGATAAACCTTTCATAGCTCACTACCAGTAAACAATTCACTACCCATGTTGGCAGTTTTTACCAAAGAATGTTAACTATCGTTATTAAATCCCTTCGTTTAATGACTAAACTGACAACTTAATCATATCGAGATGATATTATTTTTAATCGCGTATTTAACAAGCTCTGTCGTATTCTTTAAACCTAGCTTATCAAGGATATGCATTTTATGCGTTTCGACCGTCTTTACGCTAATGAACAATCGATCACCTATTTCTCGGTTACTAATTCCTTCTGCAACAAGTTCAAGTACTTCACTTTCTCTTTTGGTTAGACCGTCATTAACTTTATGAATACGTTTCTTTCCTGTTTTTTCTTGCAGATAAAAATCCTCGAAAACTAACTTTGTTATCGCCTCTGTGAAGAATCGCTCGCCCCTCATGACGGTCTCGATGGCCGTTGCCAAAATTTCAAGCGAAGCATCCTTGGGGATATAACCGTCTATTCCCGACTTTATACCTGCCGCAACAAATTCTCTTTTTACTTCTGTCGATAGCAGGATAATTTTAGTATCTGGGTTTTGTTCTTTTATCCACCGGGTAGCCTCAATTCCAGTCATTCCATTCATCATAATATCCATTAAGATCAAATCGGGCTGTAAGGTATGGGCGAGGCCAATAGCCTCTTCACCGGTGGAGCAACTTGCTTGAATCGATATTCCATCAATTTTCGATAGCAAGGAGGCAATACCGTCTCGTACTAAGGTGTGGTCATCGACCAATAAAATGGAGATCTCTTTTTTCATACTAGCGATTGGACTGCATTGATCAAGCTGGTAATACTGCAGGGTTTAATGATGTAATTCGTTGCACCAGCTTGGTAGGCAAACGCCTCATCTTCCGGTGTTGCTCGGGCCGACAACACTATAATGGGCATCTTATTAATTTGCGCATCGCTCGATTGCCGTATTTTATGAATCACTTCGATCCCACCCATGATAGGCATTATCATGTCTGTGATAATTAACTGTGGGTTGCAAGTTGCCACGAGTTTAATAGCAGCCTCCCCATTTTGTGCCCACGTCACTTTGTACCCCTCTAATTCCAAAAACTGCATGATCAACTCCCCTAAGTCCACTGTATCTTCCACCAGTAAAATATTTCCCCTAGCCATATCTGTCTAGATCATGATTGATTACTACGTTCACTGTTTAATTCTAGTTTGGAATCAAAAGGTAAAATAACTTTGACAGTTGTTCCTTCATTTATTTTACTTTGGATTTCTATTTTCCCGTTTAGCAAATCGACCGCCTTTTTTACAATGGTTAATCCCAATCCAGTTCCTGCAATAGATTTTGTATTGCTGCCGCGGTTGAAAGCCGTGAAAAGCCGCTTAAAGTCTTCTTCTGGTATTCCAATACCCTGATCAACTATTTCGAAAATAAGATCTCCTTGAACTGCGCTTATTTCTAAATTAACATTTTGATGATGGGGAGAGAATTTAACAGCGTTTGTGAGCAGATTGATCAAAATATTGCGAAGTAGTTTTTCATCTGTTTCTATTTGGCGGATTGAGTTGTCAAAACGGAGATTAATTTGATGTTTATTTTTTGTAGCCTGCCGTACATCTTCAATTATTTTGTTGACCACCTGAAGCAAATCTACTTTGGATTCATTAACGGGGATTTTATTCAATTCCGTGCGCCCTGCCATGATCACATCATCCAAGAGCGAAGTCATGTGAACCACTTGTTTTTCAATTTTTTCCAACTTACTTTTTACCTCAGTGATTGAAAGTTTCTCAAAATGTTCGCCTAAGAAATTGGTTGCAAAATTTATGATTGACAGCGGAGTTCTGAATTCATGTGAGGCAATAGCCACAAACTGATTCTTTAATTCAACTAGATGATTTTCCTTTTTCAGTGCAGCTTCTAATTTTTCAGTTCGCTCCTTTACTTTTGTTTCAAGGGAAGTTCTATACTCCGAGAGCTCTGTTATATCTTGGCCGACTACTAGCAAACCAATTATTTTACCCATTGAATTTTTACGTGGAGTAGCACTAACTAATAATGTGCCAATACCTCCAGTTCTGTTTACGATCTGAAATTCGTGAAGGCTTAATGCAGTCCCGTCTAAAACCTGTTGGCAGAGTTGTTCTATGTTTTCCCGTTGTTTAATACCCACTAAAATATGGGTCAATTTTCTGCCGAGCACTTCTTGTTTTGAATATCCGATCAATTTAGTGGCAGAAGCATTCCATTCATTAACTTGGCATAGTTCATCGGTTCCGAAAATAATAGCGTTTGCATTTTCAATCAGGTCGGAAAGTTCATTCGCAATGTTTGTAATTTCTGTTTCGTACCTTTTTTCTGCCGTGATATCGGTCGCCACGGAAATGAATCGGGTAATTTTTTTAGAGTCATCAAAGACAGGGTTTACGTTAATTTTTAACCAAATTTTTTCGCCATCTTTTGTGTAGTTCAGCAATTCTTCGGTGACAGAGGTACCTGCAAGGATGTTCTTCCGCATCATTCTCAACGTATCCTGATTTGTTTCATATCCGTGAAATAGGTCTTTTGTCTTCCCAATTACTTCAGCCATCGAGTAGCCTGTTCGCTTAATCAGTCCCTCGTTGACCCATTCAATTCGTTCTTGCGCGTCTGTGATAATAACGAGATTATCTGTTTTGCTGGCAACCAATGAAAGTTTTTCGACTTCTTGGATGGCTCCGATTCTTTCGTCAATATCCTGAATGATACCGGTCAGCCGACAAGGCGTACCTCCCTCATACAGGATCTGACAGCGGCTGTAAATATGTTTGTAACTACCGTTTGAACACCGAAAACGGTACAATGATTTCCAGGACACCTTATTTTGATCAAAGACTTGTTGCAGCCCTTCTATTACATCGTCTTTATCTGCTGGATGAATATTTTCAAACCAAGAAGCATACGAATGCAACTTATTAACATCTTTGTATCCAAACATGATTCTCAAACCATCACTCCAGTCTATTGTGTTATTGGTAATATCCCAGTCCCAAATAGTATCATCGATTGCGTTTACCAGTAGTTCGTATTTTCTACGGACTTCCGCCAGTTCCTTACAGAGCTTTTGTATCTTTGCACCTTTCCTTTTGGGGATTAGTAAAAAATTTCCTACCGTATGTGTAATGGTATTAATCATATTGATCAAGCCTCCTTTTTTAAAAACGCGCTGGCTACGGTGTGTTTTTTAGTGTATTGATTTTGTTTGCTGTGAGCGGTTTAGAAATAAAATCACAAACCGACTGATGCGTTTTTGATTTTTCAATATCCTCTGAATCGATAGAAGAAGTGAGCAGAAACACACTGCATTTCCTTCTCGTGGCTAGGGGGATTTTTTCAAATTGTTCTAAAAATTCCCACCCATCCATGACAGGCATATTGATATCCAAAAAAATTATATCTGGAAATTTATCTGCGCTTTTGTCCAGCCCATTGTAAATTTGTTCCAATGCCTCATTACCATTTGTAAATGCCTCCACTTTATGAGGAGTATTCATGGTTATGATTTTTGTGTTGATCAAGTTAGTGATCACGTCATCGTCCACCAAAATAATGCGTTTAGTTGCTGATGTTGTTTCCATAATTTTTTAATAGATAAACTTTAAACTCCGTTCCTTCATCCAATTTACTCTCAATTTCTATTCTTCCCCCTAGCGATTCTACATGCGTCTTCACCAAATAAAGCCCTACACCTTTGCCTGGTATATCCGCGCCATGGAATCTTTTGTAAAGCCCAAATATTTTTGACATGTTCTTTTTAAGATCAATTCCTCTACCGTTATCCTTTACAGACAAGCAAATAAAATTCTCATTTTGCGAACTCTCAATATGGATAGTTAGCGGAATATCTGGCTGCCGGTACTTGATGGCATTTGATATCAGGTTATGCAGAATACTGTAGAGATAACTTTTTATGGTTGTGATCCCCTTTACCTCCGAAAAGTTGTGATACACCTGAGCGCTGCTTTTCACAATATCTGCATTGAGCGATTGCAGGACTAGGTTATACTCTGGTTCAAGTAAAACATATTGCAATTTCTCTGTTTCCGATTTTCTTGCCGAAATAATGATGTTGATATCCTTAATTACATCGTCCAATAGTTCGGTCTCTTCAACTATTTTTTCCAGTAAAAATTTATTCTCTTCATTGTCTGGCCGGACAATACTTACAAGCCCCGAAATTTTTGCAATCGGTGCCCGCAGGTTGTGTGATATGATATATGAAAATTGTTGTAAATCTTGATTTCTTTTTTGTAAGGTTTTAATGAGATCGCACGTTTCGTCCTCCGATTTTTTGCGATTGGTAATGTCTTGCTGAACAGCCATGAATCCTGAAAGCTTGCCCATATAATCTTTTAAGGGAACAATTTCAATATCCAACCAATATTGACGGCCCGATTTGCCGTAGTTTAAAATTTCGCCTCTAAAGCTTTGCCCCTGCATGACGGACTTCCACATCTCAGTAATAGTAACGGGGTCTGTTGCTAAACCTTGGAGAAAAGCTCCTGGTTTTTTCCCGATTACCTCTTCTAAAGGATATTCTGTAATTCGTTCAAAGCCTTTATTTACCCACGTGATTTTGCCTTCTGCATCTGTTATTATCACAGCGTTCACTGTTAGGCTTGCAATCCGAGCAAGCTTGTCGTTTTCCACCTCTATTTTTTTGTACTCCGTTACATCGCGTGCCACGCCATATCTTATCCGGTCGACTTCATCCATCCGGACAGACCAAGAAAGCGTTACAAGTGAACCATCCTTTCTTACATATCGATTTTCGAAGCTGCTGATCTGGTTTCCATCCATTACCTGATTTGCCGTGTTGATCGTTTTCTCAAGATCTTCTATGTACAAAAAATCAAAAAAACGTTTGCCTACAAGTTCTGTAGGTGTGTAACCCAATACCTTTTCACTGGCTGCGCTTACATGAAGAAAATAGTCATCTTCACTCACACTACAAATCATATCGGCAGAATTTAAGTCGATATTGCTTAAAAGTTTTTCCGATTTTCGTATCTTCTCTGCGACCTCTTTCTTTTCATTTTTCAACCTGAATTTTTCGAGTGCATTGTGAATGGAGTCCACCAATCGCTGCGGGCGATCTTTTAGGAGATAATCGGAAGCACCTTCCCGCATCGCTGCTATTGCATACTCATCAGTGACCGTTCCCGTAAGTAAAATAAAGGGAAGTTGGCTTCCAGATTTTTTTAAAATAGTCAACGCCTCCTTGGAGTCGAACGAAGGAAGATTATGGTCACTTATAATTACGTCTGGTCGAAACTCCGCAAGAGATTGCTCAAATTTCTTTCGGGTATCCACAACTTTAATGTCACAATTTAGGTTTGCTTTTTTTAAAAGTTGAGAAACCATAACTGCGTCATCTGGATCATCTTCCAAATGAAGAATTTTAATTTTTTCTTCAAAAACTTTCATATTTGTTTGATGGTTGATTCAATAAAACCCATTACATCTCCGCATGAAAATTGCCGCTAAAAAACTCCCAAAACCAACTAGATTTATTCAAGCTGCCTATTTCTTTTTACTTGAAAGACCTCTTTCATTACCTCCGGTATTTTCTCAAAATCATTTGACTTATCAAAAAAATAATCAGCCCCAAGCGTCAAACAGGCATTTCGATATTGGGACTCTACCAGATTGGTAAACATAATAATGATAAGATTGCGGTAGCTTTGACGCAATTCGATCAATAAACTAATTCCATTTGCCTTTCCCTTTTCTTTCTCTAGGCAAATATCAAGAATAGCCACATCGGGTTGATGTATATTGATCAGGTTCAAGGCCGAAGAAATATTTTCAGCATTGCCCATAAATTCAACGTAAGTAACTTCTGCCAACATGGTTTGCATTCTTTCCACTACAAGGTGTGAATCCTCTACCGTTATAATTTTGATTTTGGGGCTCCTGCTATTGTCCATCTAAAAGTCTTTTTTTTGATGGCACAAAGTAACAAGTATTAGCAGCGCTACTAAATAGGGGGAATACTGAAAAGAATGTAGCGGTTTGTACTACAAATGCTATTGGACTAATGCATTGTCTATCGCGTAGTGTGTAAGTTCCGCATTGTTATGAAGAGAAAGCTTTTCAAGTATGCGTGTGCGGTAGGTACTGATGGTGTTTACACTTAAGGATATTTGACTTGCAATTTCAGAAACAGTTTTTCCGGAGGCGATAAGTTGAAGAACTTGCATTTCCCGATCTGAAAGCAATTCATGAAGCAGACCCGTTGATTTATCATTTACTGTTTGCGCGAGTTTCTCGGCAATATTACTGGTAATGTATTTCCTACCTGAAAGCACACGACCGACAGCAGCCAAAAGCTCTTCTGATGCACTTTCTTTACATAAATAGCCTGATGCTCCTGCTCTTAACGCGCGGATCGCATATTGCTCTTCGGGATGCATACTTAAAATAAGGATGGGAGTTTTTAGATCCATACTACGTAACTGTTTGAGGACGTCAACGCCATTTCTGCCGGGCATGGAGATATCTAGTAAGATCAAGTCCCATTTATTTTTATTCACTTGTTCAAATACCTCCTTACTGTTTGATACTTCAGTAATTTCTGCAGAAGGATAACTCTCCAACAACAATTGGGCTAACCCTTTGCGCACGATTGCATGGTCGTCAACAATGAGTGTTTTCATAGATTTTGCTTTGCGGTAATTGCGCTCATTGGAATCCTCAAAATCACGGATGTTCCTATGCCTGGTTCGCTCTCAATATGAAGCTCGCCTCCTAGTATCAAAGCACGTTCGCGCATTCCAATTAAACCTAATGTTTCTTTTTTCTTTACCGCTGAAAGGTCAAATCCCTTTCCATTGTCCTTTACTACCAACGTGATCTCTGTTTCAGACTGTTTCAAAGTTGATTCAATCAGGGTGGCCTGCGCATGGCGTAGCACATTGGTAAGCGACTCCTGATAAATCCTAAAAATACCAGTCGCCTGTTTTTGTTCGATAGCCAAATCATCTATATTCGAATGAAATGCACATTTTATCTCTGACTTTTTTTGGAACTCACCACACTGCCATTCTAAGGCAGCAATCAATCCGAGGTCATCTAAGATTCCAGGCCGAAGGTCCGTTGAAATCCTTCTCACGGTTTTTATAGTTTGGTCAATGAGCCAAATTATATCTATGAGCTTTGCGTGAACTTTTTTCTCGGGAAGGATTCTTTTAGCAACCCACGTGGCATCCATTTTTAATCCGGTCAGTTGTTGGCCTAGTTCATCATGAATCTCTCTGGCAATTCGAGACCGCTCTTCTTCACGCACCCAATCTAAATACGCAGTAAGCTTTTTGATTTCTTGTGTGTATTCCATCAATTCCTTTTCGGCTCGTGCGCGCTCGGAAATATCGATTCCAACACCGACCAGAAAATCTTTTTCGCCAATTTTAACTTTATGTCCAGTAAAATAATAGGGTATTTTCTTTTTACTTTTAGTGTATAGATTACAGGTCGCGTCTGCTGAATCTAGCAAAAAAACACTGTTAATCGCTGAACGCATCAATTCCCTTTCTTCTTCGTCAACAAAATCGAGGGGATCCATCTTCTTCATTTCATTGGCACTGTATTCAGAAATAAATTCAAGATTATGATTCCACCGCAGTAATCTTCCGTCACGGTCAGACATATAAAATATACCTGGCAGACTGTTGATGATGGCATCTGATAAAAATTTTTCGGACTGGATTTGTTGTTCAGCCTGTTTTCGTTCTGTAATGTCCTGACAGGTGCCAAAAGCTTTGATTGGGTTACCGCTTCCGTCTTTGTAAATCCTCCATTTTTGTTCTACCCACTTTAGCCTTCCGTTGCCTGTAATCAATCGATGCTCGATCGAATAATAGCCTGTGCAAGTAAAAGAAGTTTTAAAAGCAGTGTCAACTAACAGCTTATCTTCTGAATGAACATAGTCTAAAAAAGTGGTATGCGTTGGTTTAAATTGAGCAGGATCAAGTTCGAATATCCGATAGGTTTCTAGCGACCACATCACTTTTAACGATAACAAATCTGTTTCCCAACTCCCTACCTTTGCAACAGCTTGTGCCTCTACCAAACGTTTCTCAGTCGCTTTCAGTTGTTGAACAATTTTATGGCGTTCCAAAGAGGTCTGAATGGTTCGACTCAAATACCCGTCATTGATTTCGTCTTTTGTTACATAGCTTTGAGCACCTTGTCGAAAAGCTTCCAATGCTAAATCATCATTGGCCAGCCCAGTCACAACAATGATGGCACTGTCCGGAAAATAGTTCCGCATTTGGGTCATAGTGTTTGATCTATCACTATCTGGCAAGCCAAGGTCAAGCAGTAAAAGCCCAAAATATTCCTGCCCCATTTTTTTTGCATCAGCCAAGCATTTTACCCAAACCAGAGGAGTACTTCCATAGGGGCTTTCTTTTAGCGCTTTCATAATAAGCGCAGCATCGATCGGGTCGTCCTCAATCAGAAGGATTTTTAATTCGCTGTCTTGATTCATTTTATCGATTTAGGAATGCGGGTAGTGGTGAACCAAAAACCCTTGATGCCTCTAATTAGATTAAAAAAGGGTTCGAATTCCAACGGCTTCGACATAACGCAACTGACGTGCATTTTGTACCTGCGAAAAATGTCTTTTTCTTTTTCAGTGGTTGTAAAAGCACTGACGTGAACTATTGTTTGCTCCCTATCATTTTTCATATTAATCCTAGTGCGAGCAATAGGAGTAAATCGACTTAAGTCGTTAATAATCAACAAGTAGCGTTGCGTTATTTAGCCTAATGCGCAACTTTAGATAAATGTAGAAATAAAGAGAGTTAAAACAAACGTGGTTTTCCCCGTATTTTATAGGGGGAAAACCACGTAAAAAATACGTGGTTTTCCCCGTTGACTTTTTGACGAAAATTTTGTAGTTAACATTTTAGGGAGGCAGCCGGGCTTGTCCAATTTTGACTTGGATATGAATAGCTTAATCGCCCATACTATTTTTTTAATAAAAAGAAATCTTAATTCTCCATTACTTCCACCTCTACCCTTACATTCCTTCTCGCGTGTTGGCTTTCCCCATCATGAAGCATCCTATCTCCTCCCCAGGCTTTTGTTTCGACACGAGCTTCAGCAATGCCCTGAGACACCAACCAATCTTTTATCGTCTGAGCGCGTGCGCCTGACAGTTCTTTGGCAGAACCCGATTCCGTAACGGCTGCCTTAGGGCTAACATTGAAGAAATCTTTCTCAGGACCGATGAAAATGATTTTTCCTCTCCCCTTCCCGTTGGTATGTCCATGAAGTTTCAATCGATAGCTAGGATTCTCCTGCATCATTTGTAATAGCTTGTTCAGTTCATATTTTGATTCTGGAATCATCACAGCCGCATCATTGTAAAAATAAACATTATAAAGAGTGGCGATGTCACCTCTTACCATTCGGGAAAGATCAAACTTGATCATGTAAAAATTACCTATGAGATCGATGTCTTCTTGCAGTGTATCTGCTTCGGTGTTCAGATAATTCATTTCATGTTGAATTTTTCGATAGCCAAAAGAACTGCCAATCAGCGTAAGCTTACCAGATTTGCTTTTTGGATCGGGCAGCGTCAAATAAGAATTAGCCTTCATCTTCGCCAAAAGTTTACTTCGCTCGGTATCGATCACTTCCACTTCTCCATCCAATACTCTTCCATTAGCCGCATTGTATAAACTAAAAAATGCCTGTGTGTTCTTTAAAGTCTGGGGAATATAGACAGGATCGGCTTTTGGATTGGGTACAACTTCGGTGAGTAGTGCGGGTATAGTAACGCCCGGCTCAGGATCAGGGTTAATTTTCATAGGCTCAGCTTGCTTCTTTTCTATCGGCTCTTCTGTTTTATTTTCGAGTGCTTGCTCAGTTTTCTTTTCAACTTTTACTGGCTCCTCTTTTTTTACCGATGGTTCACTGCCTACCGTATCAATTGTTTGTTCAGTTCCGTCTTTGATAATTCTAACCCATGCCTCCCCAAAGCCATCTTCTTTCCTGACCTTCATCATATTTTCAATCGATTCGGAGAAGTCTGTGTAGTAATCGAGGTACACGTAAATCATTTTACGCTGGCCATCTCTGCCAAACTTCGCATGTTTACCTGCCTTATTTAACTCTAATGCATATCTACTAGCAAATCCTTCTTGATTGGATAAATACGCAGCTACGACAATATAGTAGCCCTTTTGTAATTGGCTTGCCTCAATAGCCGGAGGAACGGCAATCGAGGTGTAAGACAATGCGAACAATAGGAACGCAACGGTATAGACTCGTGCCATGTAATTTTTATCGTTTGGTTACTGCAATATTGTTTAATTATCGGGATTTGGCAACATTTGGAGGGTTTTATTCGCTAGTCCAACAAGATTGAGTGTGTAAGAATTTCAGCTTTTGCGTCAGAAAACCAAGGCCATAGCCGGTAAACTGCACCAACGCAGATGGAATGGATAGTAATGACACCATTACTGAGCCGGTCGCAAACAAGCAATCAAAGCCGATCAAAAGGAAATAAAAAAGATAGGCAGCCCCCATCACCACAGCCAGATTTAGTTTGAATAAACCAACAATGGGTATTATAAAAATTCCTATAAAGAACAAAGCCGGGAACCAATGTACCAGTTTTATTTCACCTGTGTGTACTTCACCAATCAATGCCCTTCCCTTTCCGAAGCTTTGCACTTGCTGAAAAAATTGACCAAGCGTAGCCCTGCGTTTATGGAAGACAAATGCATCCTGTATCAAAACAACTTTCAGCCCAAGCTTTTTCATTCGAATACTCAGTTCGATGTCTTCAGCAAACCGATCAAAACGAAAGCCCCCTGTTCGATTAAATGTCTCTTTGCTCATCCCCATGTTGAAACTCCTGGGCTGATAGTTACCAATCATCTTTCTGCCACCCCTTATTCCACCCGTGGTAAAAAATGAAGACATGGTATACGCCATCGCTTGTTGAAGTGTTGTAAAGTTTTCATGCCCCCGATCTGGGCCACCCCATGCATCCACCTGTGAAGACTCCAAAAATTTATTTACTGATTCAAAATAGGTGGCGGGCAATAAGCAATCACTATCGAAAACAACGAGGTAATCGCCAGTCGCTTTTTCAAAGCCAAAATTACGACTCGGACCGGGTCCGGAATTTGCCTTAACAAAATACTGAATATGAAGTTTGTCCCGATATTTTTCCACGATAGAACGACAATCAATTGATGAGCCGTCTTCTACTACAACCACTTCAAAATTTTTATAGGATTGGGAAACTAGGCTGCCAAACAGCTCATTCATTTCTTCCGGGCGGTTAAACACAGGTATGATCACAGAAAATCTTGGAGCAGTCATTTGTTAGCCTGCAAAATACTACTTCTAGACATTTTTTACGTGCAACGTCCAACTATCATCATAGTAAATACCGCCCGCATCGACCATTTCCCGGACCACGTCAATAAAAAGTTCATGATCTTTTGGCGCCACTTGGATTTCCAGTTCTTCCGGGGACAACGCCTTTTGCCTCAGTAAATACGCAATCTGTTCTTGGTAGTCAATAATAGCTGTGCTGCTAATTTTCTTTTTCTTTTCTAAGCACACATCACAAACTCCGCACTCGCTAAAACTTTCCTCGCCAAAGTATTCTTGTATCATGCACATTCTACATTGATATATTTGTTCCGCATAGCGAATAATCGCTTCAGTTTTCTCGACATGAAGCTTTCGCCTCGCCTCCATGGCCACTCGATCGATTGGAAGGCGGTCGGCATCCTGTCGCGGCAAAACAAAAGTTATTCGTGCGTTGTCTATTGTTGGTTCATAGCTCAGTAGCTGAAGCTCGTGTAGCTGCTTTAATTCCAATGTCAATTCAGGCAATGACTTTTTTAAGGCGTTGGCCAATTGCGTTTCCGAGACCGCTACAAAATCGGAGTATAATTCGCCCCCATATAATCGCAGCATCATTTTTATGAGTGGATCAAACCTTTCGTGCGCCACTTGGAACTCATATATCTTTTTTTTGTCAATTGAAAAATGAACACGCGAAGGGCGGTAAAAACTCTCGTTCAATAAAATCAGACCCACCTCTTCCAGTTTCTTCAATGCAGGATAAACGGCAGATGGCTTTAGGGAAAACTTTTTGCTAAAAAGTTCCAACTCAAAATCAAAACTCTCGCCCTGGCTACTGCCAACGGCCAATTGAAAATGATTGGCCAATGCTTGGTATATTTTTCTAATGTATTCCAAACTGGGTTGTGCCTGCTCCACTTTGTGGCGGAGGGATTGTGCATCCACCTCATGAAAAATAAGAATACCAAAGGACTTTTTTCCATCCCTGCCGGCCCGGCCTGCTTCTTGGTAGTACGATTCAATGTCCTCCGGCAAATCCATGTGGATGACCGATCGTACATTGGGTTTATTAATTCCCATTCCAAACGCGTTTGTAGCTACCATTACGCGGCATTGATCCGTTAACCATTCTATTTGTCGCGACAACCGTTCCTGATGTGGAAGACCTGCGTGGTAAAATGTAGCGGTGATCTTGTTCTTAACCAAAAGTTGTGAAAGAAATTGTGTTGCTTTTCGGGACCGCACATAAACAATGGCAGAACCCGGTACTTTGGTTAAAATCTCTATCATTTTCTTCTCTTTCACTTCGGTTTTCCTAACCACGAGGGAAAGATTACTTCGCGCAAAGCTGATTTGAAAAACAGCGGGGTTTTTCAACTGAAGTTTATCGATGATATCCTCTTTAACAGGCTTCGTAGCAGATGCACTTAATGCGATAATCGGTGCCACGGGAATTATTTCCCGCAAAGCCGCTATCTGCAAATAAGGTGGCCGAAAGTCATAACCCCATTGTGAAATGCAATGCGCCTCATCTACCGCAATCAAGTTCACTTTCATTTTCTTTACTCGTTCCAAAAAAAGTTCTGTTTGGATTCGCTCGGGCGATACGTACAAAAATTTCTGTTGCCCGTAAACGCAGTTATCTAACAGTATATCAATTTCACGAAAGGCCAAACCCGAATGAATAGCGATGGCTGGGATGCCTTTTTGCTTTAACTGTTGAACTTGGTCCTGCATTAGGGCAATCAACGGGGTGATCACCAAGCAAATGCCCTCTTGCAACAAAGCAGGAATCTGAAAACAGACTGATTTACCACCTCCCGTTGGCAGTATCGCAACCACGTCTTTTTGATCTACCACTGCTTGAATAATTTCAGCCTGCGGAGAACGAAAAGATATGTGTCCCCAATACTTTCTTAGAATTTCTTCGGCTAGCACTGAGTAAAAGTAATTTACGAAGTAAGAAATACAAAGTACGAACTGCACCATTCAGTGCAGGCTCAATCTACTTCCTAGCCGATTGCAATAGCTTTACGCCTATCTCTCCCAGATGTTTTTTGAGAATACCTTTGTACTGAGGTGAATTTACATAGCCACCGTTTGCTTTAAAAAATTCGTCCAATACCGGATACCAATCACTGTTCATGGGCATCGCAAAACCGAACTGTTCTGCAGCAACATCTCCGACTGGATGTCTTTTTATTGGTTTCCTTTGTTGGACGGCTTCTAGGTAAAATGCAAGGTCCAAGTAGGCAAAGCCGTTAGCATCGGAAGCGATCTTTTCAAACGTCTCTTGGCTGGTAGCTGTCAAAACGATCTTCATTTCAGGAAAATATTTCTTCTTCATCTCCAAGATTCGTTTCTCATTTAACGTGCCCTTGGCCGTAAAAGCAGTAAGCTTGCCAAAAGTGGCAGGCAGGTCTTCCATTTTGGTAAGATTGCCCACATTATTTTGCGAGATCAAGAAAGCCAGATTAGTAATGAATGGTGGACTAAATTTTACCTCCCTCTTGCGCTCAGCTGTAATAGTAATGTTTCCCAATCCAAAAACTCCTCCGCTGGAGGCTTTTACTTTGTCATACATGCCTTTAAACGCGGTGCCATCGCCAACAAATTTCGAAGATAACTTAACTCCCTTCTTTTCATTTACATACTTGACAAAATCATCCATAATGTCTACACAAACACCCGTCAATTCATCTCCTTCCTTGTAAACGAAACCAAATGTTTGAACATAGGCTATCGAGATCGAGCCCTCCCCTTTTGCTTTTGCTTGTGCCCACGAATCTCCCGTGTAGTTTTGGGCCATCAATGATTGAACGGAGGCCAGTAAACAAATGACGAAAAACCTGTAATTTTTCATATCGATAAAATTTTAGTGTTGAATGGTAACGAATAAGCATCACAAAAAATGAGCCGTAATTTCCGCGTACTTTTTACGCTACAATTATCTTAAAATTTCGGCCGAGCGACTTCAAAACGCAATCTTCAGCAACAATTTTCCATATCACTTTCACAAAAAAGAAAAATATCTGCTTTTCTAAAAATCATCTGATTCAGAATTTCGATAGTGCTTTGATTGCCACAAATCAAACGAATGACTTTAGGGGGACATCCTAGTAACTGACTCCTTTCGTCAAAGTCACTATCCTTAGTTAGTATCGTAAAATCTTTTTTTTGCATAATCTTATACGAGCAAATCACTGACTGAAACACCTGTACAAAACCTAACGTGATTACTGTTAGGAAAAGCAAGCGCTAATAGACCGACCAGCTTAAATGATAAATTGTTATCAATAAGAAGCATCAAGCTGACTGGAGTAAACGTGTATGCTTTTCCGAGTCAGCCGCGTAAATCAGGCAGTTTTTGATATCCTCCTTAGTTAGTTCCGGAAAATCAGAAAGGATTTCTTCCTCTCTCATTCCAGAAGCAAGATAACTTAATACATCATAGACCGTAATTCGCATAGAGCGTATACACGGCTTACCGCTGCGAATTTCCGGATCTATTGTAATTCCGCCATTGTAGAGATTCATTTTATAAAATTATGATTTTTTTACCAACTCAAATCTTTTTTCTCCAAAAAAGCAGCAATTCCCTTTTTGCAATCATCGGTGGCACGGGCACGAGCATTCATTTCAGCGGCATAGTTTAGGGCATCTGAAAGTGGCATAGATTGAACGTCTGCGATCAGTCGCTTTGTAAGCATCATCGACTGGCCAGAATTGTTTTTAATCAGTCGTTGCGAAAATTCAAGCACCGAATATTCCAATCTATCTTTTGCAACCACTTGGTTTACCAATCCTAGGCGAAGTGCCTCTTCGCCCTGAACCAATTCTCCGCTCAGGAGCAATTGCTTGGCTTTCTGTTCGCCAATTTTTCGAATCAAGAAAACCGAAACCAAGGCAGGTATAAAACCAATCTTGACTTCGGTGTATCCAAACTTTGCCTCTGGAACAGCAAAAACGAAATCGCAAATGGTGGCCAACCCGCATCCGCCAGCGAGCGCATGACCCTGAACTTGTGCAATGACTACTTTTTTCAATTGATAAATCTGAAGAAAAAGTTCTTTCAAGTGATTAGAATCTGCCACATTTTCGTCAAACGAAAAATTTTGCAGTTGTTGCAAATAAGCTAAATCTGCCCCCGCACAAAAAGACTCACCAGTTGCATTTAACACGATCACTTTTACTGTTTCATCCAATTCCGCTTTCGCGAATGCGACCTTCAATTCGGTAACTAATTCCGCGCTGAGCGCATTTCGCTTTTTAGGGCGATTAAGCGTGATGTAAGCCACACGGTCTTTACTTGAATAGAGAATCAAACCCATAAATTAATCAGTTAATACAAATGCTCCTTTATCCAAAACAGAATGAAACGGGATTTTTCTTTCTTCTGCAAACTTAGCTAACTTCTTGAGATAGCCGCGCGAATTACTACCGTCAGCAATAAGGGTCCCAATTCGTTTTTCGTCCAATTCTTTATCTATTGAAAAAGAATTGTGGCTAACCACTAAATAATCCACGTTCAGATTGGTGGGCAGGGTTGATTTTCGACTCTTGTTGATTCCGATCAACCGCCCCTCCCATTCCAATAAATCAAACCCGTGCCGCCTATTGATAAAAGGAATTCCTTCTTTCGCGATGACCGATTCCACGCCACGCAACTGCCGATTGGGACGAATGTGAAATCGAATTCTTTCTTCATCACCCATCAAAGCCGAATCTGCGATAAAGTATGATTGACCATTCGCGCTGAACTCCATCGCAGGATGCCCAGAAATGCTATATACAACAAACTGTTTTTTGTTCACGCTACTACCAAAATTCCGCCACTGAAAATAGGTGAACAGAACGGTAAGAAGTGACGCTACATAGAGCCATCGGATGGAACGAAATTCAACGAGAAACATAATTGAACCAAGTACGGCCATGAGAAGCCAACATTGCAGTGTGGTGATATGAACATTACTAATTAAACTGAATGGAAGTTCTTCTGTGCGGATGACCGTCCAGTTGAGGGCATAGATC
>Ga0136636_10000410_pt1 | contig 21294 bp, 14 predicted proteins | sample AntDrymUQ8522106_2_FD_104653 | JGI IMG/M metagenome (GOLD analysis project Ga0136636, IMG submission 104653) | Polar desert sand microbial communities from Dry Valleys, Antarctica - metaG UQ852 (21.06) | ecosystem: Environmental > Terrestrial > Soil > Desert | place: Antarctica: Dry Valley... | reverse complement strand
TCCATTACAACCCGGCAACTATTAATACGAACTGCCCCTCTTCCTGAATAATAATAATTTGTAAGATACCGTATTTCACAGTTTTTGAGGATATTATCAACATCACTGGCGGTGCCTGAATATTCAATACCATACCAATCGGAAGTTCCGGGTGTAGAAGCAGTACCGTTATTATTGCTGTCGCCCGAAGCCGAATCGTCGTGAATGGAAGTGAAAATTATATTTTTGTTTTTAGTGCCAACTGCTTTCAAGGCACCGTTAACAACTAACGATGCACCTGATTTGAATTTCAGAACCACGCCCGGATCAATAGTAACTACGTTTCCTGCAGCAATAGTCTGCTGGTTGTCGATAATATATGCTACATTGGTATTTCCTGCAAAATCCATTGATTTAAGGGTTGGAGAATCAGTTCCAATACCTACAAGCTGAATACCGATACTTCCTGCATTTGCAATTGTACTGCCCTGTTGAACAGGAGTGCCCCTGGTTAAAAATCTTCCTAAAGGATAATAATCGATGTTCACGAAGGAGTTGTTGATAACCTGCGCATTATCACTGAAATAAATCCCGCGGTACGAATTCTTTATTTCACATCCCTTCACGATATTTCCCTTAGTAACCTGAATCGCATAATTATCCGAATTATATCCTGCATAATTGAATTTCCAGTTTTCGATCCGGGATGTGGCTGTACTGTATAAAAGAACCCGACCGGAGCTGCTGTGATAAAGTGTCGGTACACCGTCGTTTTGCGAATCCAACGGGTTGCCGTAAGTGTCATCGCCAATAAAAGTAAAAATGATAGGTTCAGCGACAGTACCGACTCCCGTAATAACGCCATTGGCTGTAATCAGCGAATTATAATCCCGGCATTTTATTACTATTCCCGGATCAATAATCAGAGAAGCGGTATCTGCAATATTTGAGTTCCCATACAAACAGTACGATATATTATCAATGCCGATAAATGAAGTTTTCCTGAGGCGTGAATTAGACGTAACATTCGAAGCTAAAATCTTTATCGCCCTGATTTCTTTTAAATTGAACTGAACAGAGTCGGAAGTAAAAACCGGTTGAGCATTCAAATCCATAGCAATGTTATAGCACTCAACGTTTGCAGTAATAGAAGGTCCGAATGTGCATTTCGTAAATTTAGGCGCGCTGACTCCGGTGATAACAAGGTTATGAGAATTACCGGTAAATTTACAACTATCGAAAGTGGGAGAAGCATTATTAATTTCCATTGCAGAATATGGTTCATAATCAGACGTTGCATTCTTTATGACACAGTTTTTAAAAATGCAGGCTGTATCTACTGAATTAGCTGTTATATTAATACCCAGCCAATAAGAGGCATTGGGTGCCATATCAAAAGTGATGGGACTAGCTTTTGTTCCAAGTGCTTTGATTTTGCCGCTCACCGTAATTTCGCTGTTCACCATTTTTAACTGAACGCCTGGATCAATAATCAGACTTCCGGTTTCGGTAACCCGCTTGTAAGGATTATAATAAGGGATGTTAAGGTTCTTCAAACGAAATACGCCTGTAATATCAGAGAAATTTAAATACACATAATCATTGGCATTCCCTGTCAATACTGAATTGTTGATTGAATTCAAAACACCTTGCCCATAAAAATAGATAGGGAAATCAGTATTCTTAATAGAACTATTATCTAAATTCAGGATGCCCTGGGCAGAAATCTGCACACCATAAGCGCTGAAATTATTTACCGTAGAATTTTTCAGCGTAAGTTGCCCTTTCCGTACATAAAGATTCCGGGCATATTCCACAGTGCAATTATCAAGAGTCACACTGCCAACTTCATAAGATTCATAAGAAACATAAATTCCGTCCCAGAAACCTTTTACAGTGCTTCCGTTTGCGCTAAATTTAGCCCCGGTTGCTGTCATAATTCCACGTACATGTAAATACACTCCGGAGTTGAATCTGACCTCCACCCCGGATTGAATAGTTAGTGTAATCCCAGGATTTACTTCAATTGAATTCGTTACAACATATGGGCTGTTTGCAACTGTAAGAGTGGTGTTACTCGAAATGTTGGTGCTGATATTGGTTTGCGCGTAAAGCGAAAATGAAATCATCCATGCAGCGAGCAGGAAAAAAATCCGGTTTTTCATGTGTGTAAAGATTTATGAATAGGTTAGGGTTTTATCGGGTTTATATGTGGTTCAACTGCATGGTTAGCAGATCTTATTTTAACAGTTCAGGTATTTGTTAAAAGTCAGTTAGTTTGCAACTATGTCAAGCTTTTGTTTTAGTAAATAAACAGTCATGTGTGAAGGCTGTATAAAAGCGCACTTCTTAAATATTTTTCAGTTGTAAAAAGTTCGTTAAGTCAGTTTTGGATGCTGCGCGCGCCAGGTGCATTCGTTATAAATGTGTTTAAAGAAGTAAATACAAGCAAATTAAACTGTAAATTTTATTAGATTCTCAATTTCCGGAACGTGAGAATTTCAACCTTCCGGACATGCAAATTAAACTTAAATAAAAGAAATAAATCTCATGGATTTCCATGATTTTGAGATTCTTAAACAAATCTCATGGTATTACAGGATTAGAATTCAGAACCGGCAAAAAGCATTAAAGAATTGGAATTCATAAAACCCTTTGTGTTACCTATCAGGTTATTAGTTGAACCCGATTATACAGGCTAAAAATTTACAACAAACAGTGTAATGTTTTTGTTTGAAGACCGCATTAAAATCATTAAAAAAAACAGGAGTAAAATTTCTCTTTTGCCTTTTTACATCGAAAGTCAGAATTCCAATCCCGCTCCTATCTGCTTGCCACTATATACTGTATAACCAGTGCGCCCCGCCTTACTGCTAAAATTTAACATTATTAACCGACTATATGGTATAAGTTACTGACTAGCAATTTAAACCTCACCCGAACTCCTCCATACCTCATCCGCCCTTTGGGCTCCTTCTCCGGAGAAGGAAATCGGATTTTTTGCTTTCTTGAGGGGCTACATTGCCCGCTATTCAAGTACTTCAGGAGAATTATAAAGTTTTAGTAGTTTAGTAGTGATTTTTTAATTGGTTGATCACAATTCTTGTCTGAGGATTCACTAAAAACCAGCAACCTGAATAATGCAGGATAAAGATACATCTATATATTTGAATATGTAAGAAATAAATTTAATATTTTCATTTTACGAAAAAAAGCACTCAAAACAGGACATTGAGCAAAATGCCATATTGGACTACCTCAACCGTAAATACCCAGCAACGGCAGCCTAAACCTCATAAAATACTGATTTGCGGGGTCGTTCATCCCGAACTCCTTTTGTGATCAGCCTGAGTGCTCGGTTTAATAGCCTTAACATTCCCAACTGACCTTTGGAAACAGTTTTATATGGGTTTGAAAAACGCACACCCGATTTCACTCCGGATTTTTGACAGTTGAATCGCCAAACGGAATTTACGACTGGAATAAAAACGAGTATCTGGCTAAATAATATGATCGGGCAGCCAATCCCAATGGATTATTTAAGTATGTATTTAAATCCCAACGAAAAAGTAACCGGTAACAGATCATTATTAAACACAACACCATGATTATTTTTTAAATCAGCCATATAATCATCCACTGCTGTTCCTCTTAAAGGCATGTTAATTCCAAATGAATAATAAATCTTACTCATGGGATTTGATTTCAGATCTATACCAACCCCAACAGTAGAACCATAAAAAATTTTGTCGTATTGAGAAGCATCCTGAACCTTAATGGCTGCAGTATAACCATACATTAAAACAGCATAGGGATTTACTTTTGTGGTTGGCTTTTGCGAAACCAGCCTGAGTTTTACACCCACATTGTACCCAAAACCAACTAAATTGTATCCAAATCCGGCAAAAAACCCGATATTCTGCTGAGGATACACAACCGCATGGCCTCCGAATCCGCCATAATCCTGCCCTATTCCCAGTCCGATACTGAATTTATCAGGTTGAACAGCGAACGTAGTGGCTTCCTGCGCAACAAGTTGGCTTGAAAAAAATAAGAAGAAAAACAAAAAATAACCTGTACTTTTTTTCATAACATTTAAGTGTTTGGTTTCTATATGATTGAATTGAAGAATTCATTATTACATACTTAAATTCTTAGCTTTCACATGGCATTTTACTTTTTCACGCTTGTTTTCGCATTATATAACTGTAATAAACGTACCGGCCTGATACAAAATTTTTATACGTCGCTGAACCAATGGCACCAGCAAAATCAAGGGCTGTTACATGAACAAGTCCGGGTGTAAGTCGCATAACAAGATCACGCCTTCGGGCATCATCCAGTTCCAGTGAGGAAATAACTTCGGGGTTGATCATCCGTTCAGTAATCACCTGCATCCCGCTTGATTCAATCGCTATCTTCCATGATTCAATATTAACTTTATTCCGGTAATCAGTATATAAAAAATATCCACCTGGCCGCAAAATGCGGCAAACTTCGCCCAGGAATGCTTTCATATCCGGATAACGGTGCGATGATTCAACATTGATAACAACATCGCAAGAATGATCGGCCAGGCTTAATTTCTGGGCATCTCCTTGCAAAAAAGATACTCCAGCCAGCGAATAATAGCGGTTACAAAATGTAATTGCCTGTTTACTCAGGTCTACCCCTATGGCCGAAGCAGGTGAAAAAGTCCTTGTGATATAAGACAATCCGCCTCCCCTCCCACAACCAATTTCCACGATATCTTTGTTTTTAAGCTCTGTTGCATCGGCCAGGTGATGATACAATTGCAGGGAGTATCGATTATGCACATCCTCTGCATTCAAAGGGATAATCTGGTCCTTATCGCTGTACCCATAGTTCATAAATAAAATCTCGGCGTTTACATCGGCCCTATTCACATACCAGTACCAAATCCTAAACACCCACTCTAAAAACTCAAATTTCATAGCTAATTGACTTAAATTTAATATTGACTTTTTGTTTTTTAAATCAAGGTAAAGTTATCGCTTTAGAACCAATTAATCAACAAAATTATATATGCAGAAAACCGTTTTCAGATGATCTGTATCATTAAACCAAACCGAATGAGAAGTCAGGATAACATTATTCATTATCAGGCATTTGCAGGTTGATCTGATCTATTTGCATAACTCTGATTTTTAATTTCGGGGAAATTTAAAAAATTCACACTTTATGAATATCAGGCCAGTTGTAATGGTAAGAAATGCAGCCTATTCCTGCTTTTCAATTTCGCCCGATATAATATGTTTGTATTTGTTGTACAGAAACGAAATGATTAAAAGCAGCACTCCCAGTGATACAAATACAATAGTTTTTGCAATGGTGTCGAGGGTCGAAATATCGTAAAGAAAAAGCTTTACCAGGGTGCCTGTAAACAAAACAATTGCCCCTATCCTCAGGTGCTTCTTTCGTTTCCATATCCCCAATACAATAAGCATCAGTGCATAAACGCCCCAAAGTATGCTTAGTCCGAGTTTATACGATTGCATGGAACCGGCGATATTCATCCAGTTGATCAGTTCACTGCTTGCAATCCAAACCAAACAGAAGTGATACACAAGTTCAGATACCATTTTCAGGTTAGTATTGAGAAAAACCCGGTAAATGTTTTTATAAGCGGCAAAAAGCATCAACGCTGCAAAAGCCATCGATATATACCTGATCCAGAGGTAAATGATCGCGATTTGATAATACTGCGCCATTTCCTGAGAAAGGTAACTTTCGCGCAGCTCGCTGAGCATATATAATCCCGGCCCCAGGAATACCAATATCGCTAATGTGCCAACAACCAAAATAATATCAGCAAATAATTGATGCTTAGTCCATTTGAAGTTCACGAACGACATAACGGCTATAAAAAATAAAGTATAATTTAATGTCCAGATTGCCTTAAATCGCGGAATATCCTCATTTCGGAAATGATCTGGTTTTAGTTGTCCTGTAATTTGTTTCGTTAAATCAGAATTGTAATAAAGTTGATCCCAGTAATTTGTAATCTCCAGCCTGAAAGCGTTATAAAGTGCAATCAAAAGAATGCCTGGAATAATAAATGACATAATTTTCAAAACATCCTGCCGGTTAACAGCCAAAGAATAAGTCTTATTGCTGTTAACGATATTAATAAAAGCAAAAGCTCCGACAAACAATACCGATGACAGAAAACTTTTATTCAGAAATGGCTTTGGTAAACTCTGCTGCCCAGTGATGTACGAGGCTGTATTCCAGTCCTGGATAATACTGATAAAAGCGCAAATCATCAAAATGTACGAAAGCATCTCATAATAAGAAACGCCCTTTGTTCGTCCGATCCAGAAAAGCAAAGCGGCTTCGCCGGCCCATAATAGCGTAACCCAGTTTCCATCAAGCTGAACCGGTATGGCAATGGTTATAAAAACGAGTGTCAGCCCTGTGACCAGGTAACCCAGGTTCCTGTCGGCAAGTTTTTGTTTATAGATAGTTACCTCTACAATAAAATGGATAAGTGCATTACAAACTGAAAACAAACCTAATAAATACTGTCCTTCCGCATGACCGTCAAGGATTGAATACCCGATTCCAAAAAATATAAAAGAATTTGCCAGAAGCAATACAATATCACCAATATCGAACTTCTCTTTCTGAATAAGCTTGTAAGCAAGGAATGTGACGTAAAAAATCAGAAAGAAAACAGAAAGAAATACCAGGGCTAATCCGAGATGCGATTCAACATGGTATTTGGTTGAGTACCAGGCAAAATAGATTAGCCAGGTAAGCAGGAATGAAGAATAACAGATTGGTTTCCAATATTTTTGAAATGCGATCACAAGAATTCCGGCATTTATAATTGCGATGTACGTAAAAAGGATAGCAACGTTACCCGTATTGTTGCTTAGCATGAACGGGACGCCATAAGCGCCAACCAACCCGATAAGCGCAATTACCTGCATATTGTATTTAATAGCCGCTACCACTGTAACAGCCGTAAATACTACCATCAGTGCAAACGCTGTATATTGTGGCATCAGGCCGTAAAAATCATACGCAAAATAGGTGATAAAATACATGATTGCCATGGCACCGCTCACCAGGACGGCACTGTAATTTTCGTATTTCGCCTTCAGCTTTATTCCAAAACCGAACAATATCAACCCTGCCATATAGCCCATAATAATTCTTGTAAATGGGTTTATCAACTGGTGATCAATCGAATACTTGGCGCCTATGGCAACACCAATAACAGTTATAATAATTCCGATTTTACTGATCAGGTTTTCGCCTATAAATTTCTCGATATTCCGGCCTGCTTCGGGTAGGATGGTGGTTTGGGGACGAATGTATTTTGGAGGGACAAATTTTGGTTGTTCAGCTACAAACACTGGTCTGATTTCCGGCTGAGCCTCAGGAATTTCTATATCCGCATTTATACTTGATTCAATTTCACTTAAAACCGGCTCTGCATCAACATCTTTAAATTTATTTATTTCAATACGTAATTCATTTATCTCTCCCGAAAACAATTCCTGCTTTTTCAACAAAGCTTCCAGTTTCTCATGAAGCTGGCTGATTGTATCTGAATTTTCTGCCATAGTTTAGATTTTAAGAAGTGTGATAATAAAACGGATTGAAAGAAAGCAAATATCAATAACCTGGCAACATGAGATGCCCGTCAAATCCACAAAAAAGGTTCGGACTTTTCAGAGTTTGCAAACTAAGTGTCTGTCAACCTTCTTATTTTTCATTGTTCTTTCCCCGAAAAGCAAAAACAGACATCATCACTATCACGGTAAATAATAAAAAAGCAATAAGCCATTTATTAGTTTCAGAAACCGGCGATGAATTCCCCCCTTCAGTTCTAATTTTTCCTTTTCTTATTCCGTCAATTGAATCGCTGTTATAGATTTGAGTATATGTATCAGCAAATAAATCCTGAAGACTGTCAGCAGCTTTAAAATTATGGAGAATCGCATTGGCATAAGCAAGATTCCTATAGTTTTCGAGCGATTCAAGAGGAGTTTTTAAACCGACTGTCATTTCAAGACTCTTGTTCAGGTATCCAAGCGCTTTATCAATTTCGTTCAGTTCGATAAGGTTTCTTCCGATAGCAGTCATTATCACAGCAACCTGTCTTTTATTATCGATTTCCACATTCCTGTTTAATATTTTCTGATAAATTTCATTTGCCTGGACGTATTTTTTCTGCGATGTATAAATTTCAGCTATTGTCTTGAGCGTGTTATCAATATTATAGGCATCGTCGGCTTCATCGCTCATTTCGAGAGCGGCATTCAGGTATTGCATGGCTTTTTCAGGTTTACCCCAATGCCAGTACATTACACCCAGGTTACTGTGGATCATAATTTCCATATACTTATCTTTCAGCTCACGGGAAAGCGTAAGTGCTTTCAAATAGTCCCTTTCCGACTCATTAAATTTCCTGAGATAATCGTACTCGGCACCTCTGTTGCAATAACCTGCCAGAATTCCGGGTTTGTAGGATTGCCTTGTAAATATTGCAAGGCTTTGGTTGGTCAGCACCAGGGCTTTTTTAAACTCGCCGCGATATATGTGTATATCTGAGATGTTACCCAGTGTAAGTGCCACCCCGATTTCATCTCCAAGTGCATGATCCATTTCAACTGAACGCTCGTAGAATCTGATGGCATCATCATATTTACCGGTTTCCTGGGCGATAAGACCAAGGTTATTATAGCAGGCTGATATTCCTTTTTTATCCTGAATTTCAGTAAATACTCCAAGAGCCTCCTTGTAGCATAGCGCAGCCGAATCGTTATTGCCAATAAAAAACCAGCAGATGCCTTCATTCTTCTTTGCCAGGGCTTTACCTGAATTATAATTGATTTCAACCGAAAGTTTATAAGCCTGCCTGGCATAATCCATGGACTTAATCCGATCGGTTTTACGGTATACAACGGATATTTCATTCAACAAATCTACTTTATTGTTACCATTAGTCTTTTGGATTTTTTCAATCAAAGGCGCAGCTTCATCCTGCGCAATCAGCTGTGCTGAACTTATTATCAGAAAGAAAAACAGTATTGTAATAATTCGGAACATCATTTCTTTTTTCAGGTTGATAAATTCACACTATTATTCCAAAACCAGGTAATTCCGGATTTTGGCAAACAATTCATCGTGTATAAGAGGTATTTCTTTTATCTGTTGCACGGAAGTAAATTTTCGCAATATGATTCGTTGGTCTACTATGGCTTTGGCGGTATAATAATCGAAGTAAGGGTGCTTTTTCAACTCATCAGTCTTAACGGTGTTGACATTTATTTTTTTAATTCCTAATGAACTTACTTCGCATTTATCATCAATTTTATCAAGCCGGTCCTGGTCGAAACCATATACTTCGAGGAGTTGTGTTTTGCTATAGAAACCTCCTAGAAGATTCCGGTATTTTATGATCCGCTTTGCAAACGAAGGACCTATCCCGTAAAGTGTAAGCAAGGCAACAGAATCAGCTGTATTAAGATCAATCAATACTTTTTTCTTAATTTCCTTTACCTCAGGCTTGCGATCGGCATACTCGTTTTTTTGTTCCGGAATGGAAATATAGGGTTCAAGAATTTCATATTCGGATGGCGAAATACAAAACATCCGTTTAAAGTCTTCTTTATTGTAGAATTTCCCGCCTTTGGCCTCATATTTCTTGATTACCTTTATTTGCCAGTCTTTCAGCCCCATTTTGCTCCATTGTTCGGAAGGCAAAAGGTTCGGATTAAATGGAAAAGGTGCCAGTTTGTTTTCGGCAACCGAGCGGTCCATCATCTGGAAATCGAGTTTGCGGGCTTCGTTAGCCGAATCAGCCACGTTTTTCAGACTACTTTCAAAAAGAGCTATGTCTTTTGTAAAGCGCAAAAACTCATCACTGTTATCAGGGGTTGTTACTTTATTCAGATAAGGTAGTGCCAGAACAACGATAATAATTGCGATGACCACAAATATGCCGTTGCGTTCACCTTTATTAAAATTAAAATATTCAGAGAGAACCTTAAACATCAAGTTTTAATGCTTTAGTAAATCAAAATACTATTTGAAAACAGATCACGTAAATTATAACAGCTTCAATATGTAAATATACGAAGATTTTAATAATGAAATATTATCTAAAAAAATTTACTTTCAATTTAAATGAAGGGTATAGATTTTCAGGAAATTCGCTGTATCGGATTTTAATATCGAGTATTCATTCCGGGCATCCCACACAGGTTTCGATTTCTCAATATTTTCAAACGAACCTATACTGAGCAGGAATTCCGCCTTGAAATTCCATGCCTTTCCGAACTCACTCAAATCGGAATACTCAAGTTTATGGTCTGCATCAAGTTGTTTCCAGATAAATCCAATGCTTTTCGGGTTCTTCCAGATTACTGGAAAATAGGATACCATCGAATAATTACCTGCTTCATAGTTATGAAAAGTCAATGCTTCATTTTTAATCGCGACATAATTATCAACCTTCGACAAAAGATCGATATAACTATGCACTCTATAATTGCCTATATAACCAGCTATTGGCTTGTTATACACTGTAATAAAGGTTGAATTGGCCGGAATCTGCAGTTCAGTTTCATTCAGGATGCTTTTACAATGAAGTGCAGTGCTCTCAATCACACTCCATCTGAGCATAAGCACAGGAAAACTGATTATATAAAAGATGAGAATAAGGTATTTTGAAAATTTGAGAAGATGCTGCTCCGAAAGCCAGACGATCCAGAATAAGAAAAGCATAAGATTTAGCCGTGGAAGTATAATACCACCACCTGCGACTGAATCGGGCATGAACAGATAAATGAGAAAGTAAACTCCCAGAAGAATAAAAGAAGGAGACAAAATACGCTGTTTAAATTTCCAAATCTGATGAAATTTCAGAACAGATAGAATTATCAGAATGACATATAACATTTTGAGATAACTACCTTCCGAATATCCGGTAAAGGAAAGCGAGCCGATAGTGAACCATAACGAGGATAAACGGTTAAATATTTGATAGCCATTCTCAAAGGATAAAGGAGAATTTTTCTGCTGAAAGATATAGAAGATAAAAAGTAGAATTCCTGGCAGAAATATCAACCCCTGGAATATGGCAGAATTGAGAATTTGTGATTTAGGTTTCGCCTGGCTAACCAGATCGCTGACAATTCTAACAAAAACATATAACCCGCAAAACAGGAAAACCAGGGCATGCGAAAAACAAACGATCAGAGACAAGAAAACCAGTTGCACCAACCTGGCATATCCGGATTTCATCCTGAACTTTTCATAGAAACCTATAAACCAAAAGCTTACTGCCATTCCGATCAGGTAATTATAAAAGCCCCAGAATAAAATTGCATTCAGAATAAAAGGAAAAATCAATAAGCAATACCAGTCAGCATCAGCACTTACCTGCTTAAGGAAAAACCTGAAGCCAAAACTAAATATAAGCACATATAGAGCGATCAGTATTTTTTCGGCCCACAGAAAAGGGACAATCAGCTGAAAAAAGCATAAGATCAGGTAGCCACTCAGGTTAGGCTGAAGCCAATGGGGATTGATGGCATGATATTTTTCAAAAACGGACCCATCTGAAAACAATAACTTATTTATAATGTGTGCATTATAAAGGTGTGATGGCCCGTCGTGCGTAACAAAAGCATACGGAAGTAAAACAGCAGCAACATATACTAATACTGTAATGATAAATAAATTCCGGATATTGAAAATTTTCAGATTAAACATTAACATAGTTTAGAAGAATCCGTGAATCGTTTTTACTTTCAGGAAGTTAATTCGGAATTAGCAAAATCCATTTGAGTTTTTTAAAATTCTTACTGCCAATAAGACTACCTATCTGTTTTGATTTTGCTCATCCATCTTATTGCCCCTCCGCTTCCAGATATAATAAACAGGGAATCCCAGGATCACAATTACCAGTCCCGCCCCTGAATATTCCCACCTGTAAATCAGCAAAATAAACATGATCAGACAGGCAGAAGCCATATAAATAACCGGAACCACAGGGTAACCAAATGTCTTGTAAGGCCGTTCGGCATCGGGCATTTTACGGCGAAGAACAAAAATACCGGCTATGGTAAGCACATAAAAAATCAATACTGCGAAAACCACATAATCAAGAAGGTTTGAATAGGTGCCTGACAAACAAAGCAAGGAAGCCCACACAGCCTGAACTTTCAACCCGGCAGCCGGAACTGAATTCTTATTCAAAATACCTGCACTTTTAAAGAAAAGGTTGTCCTTTGCCATGGCATAATATACCCTTGCTCCCGAAAGTATCAGCCCATTGTTGCAGCCGAAAGTGGAAATTACTACAAACGCAGCCATCATCAGTGCAGCAGTTGATCCAAATAAGCCAAACATGGAAGCCGATCCAAGCCGGTCGTTTACGGCATGTTGAATACCTCTTTCAAAAACGCCGGCACCATCTGTCATTCCGCGCAATGGAAGAGCATTCAGATAAACGAAATTGGCGAGTATATAAAGTATAGTGACCAGTGTAACTCCCGTTACCAGGCTGAGAGGGATATTCCGTTTTGGATTTTTCACCTCGGCAGCGGCAAAGGTGATATTGTTCCAGGCATCGGACGAAAACAATGATCCAACCATCGCAACCCCTATTGATGCAATTAATGCCCAACCGCTCAGTGTTGCGCCATCCAGCGCAACGGGTTGCCAGAAATAGCTGTTATTCATAGCTATGGCTTCAGGGTTCTTTGCAAAAAATAAACCCAGGATAATAAAGCCAATCAACAGAGCTATTTTCAGAAAGGTAAAAATATTCTGAACCCATTTACCGTTCCGTATTCCGAGAAGGTTATTACCAGTAAGCAGCAGTATCATCGTTATTGCCAGGAGATGAACCGTACTGATTTTTATAAAGCCAAAACTGATCAGGATATTGCTTTCGGAAAACCAGGGTATAAGCACCCCGGCAAATTTGGCGAAAGCCATTGCCACAGCGGCTATAGTACCGGTTTGAATAACTGTAAAAAATGTCCAGCCATAAAGAAATCCAGCCAGGGGGTTGAATGCTTCACGTATATAAACATATTGACCACCTGCTTTTGGCATCATCGAAGCCAGTTCGCCATAGCTTAGTGCTGCAAATATGGTCATAATGCCGGTAATCACCCACACGATCAACATCCAGCCGGGCGCGCCTACGTTTCGGGCAATATCAGCGCTCACTATGAAGATTCCTGATCCGATCATTGAACCGGCTACCAGGGCGGTGGAATCAATAAACCCGAGACTTTTCTTGAATTCTGACTTTTCAGTTTCCATTCCTTTAACTGCTATTCATCAGTGTATGAATCGGATCCGCCTTTGGGTTTGGTAAACAAAACCCGTATGAAAAAGTAAAGTGTCAGGGCTGTAATAATAACTTCAGCCGAAACCATAAATATAAGTGCCTGTGTTTCCATGTTGTTTTCAGTTAAAAATTAAAGGTGCGATGTATTCTCAATTCATCCTGAAGTGAAGCTATATGGTATGTTCCCGTACTCTTTTGCGGTAGGCAATATAAACTGTAAAGCCGATCAGAACAAAAATGAGCGTAAGCAAAAAGCGTGAAATATCAATAAAGAATACTTTGTTGATAACTCCGCCGGTATATAAAACGTCGCCTGTAGTAACTTTATCACCTGGCTTTACAACAAGCTGGTTTTTAGCTTTGTACTCAAATGATGCGGTTGTTTTTACAGCATCAGCAGTTTCTGTTACTCTTACATAATTCCGGTTCCGTTCAACGTAAACAGAATCAACGGTTCCCGATTTTTCGGAATAAAAAGCATCGGTAAAGTATTTATGATTCGGCCCGATATTGTTATGCAGCATCTGTCCCAGAATACTTTCCTTATGCAATTCCCATCCGCGGAAACTGAGTTTGCTCCAGTCGTCATTTACCGGGCGAATGGCCGATCCGAAGAAAACAGCTATCAGCATAAGCGGAGTTACATACTTAAGAATGAACTTATATACATTCGGGATTTTAATATCCGCACCAGCCGTGAGTTCAGCCCAACCTTTTTTTACCCCGAAAACCCAGGAAAACAAAATTATTTCGAGCATGGCAAATACCACCAGCGAAACCGTACCCGCCCAGTAATCATATTCGTCAAACACTCCTTCCTGGAAGAAAAACACAGTCGGAAGTCCTAATACCAGCACTGCTACTCCAAAAGCAATTGCTGAACGTCCGCGTCTCCATTTAAATTCATCCATCAGGAAAGACATGCATGGAGTACCCATGGCCAGGGAACTGGTGATTCCGGCAAAAAATAAAAGTCCGAAAAATGAAACTCCGGCCATTACCGAAAGGATCGGCCCCCACTGGTCGAACAGGAAGGGCATCACCCTGAAACCCAGTCCGAGTCCTCCAAGCTGAGTAAGCTCCAATACTTTATCGAGACCAAAATAACCTATGGCGATAGGGATGATAATAGCGCTTCCTAAAACGACTTCAACAAATTCATTCATCCAGCCGGCTGACATGGAATTCAATACGATATCATCCTTTTTCTTCACATAAGAGGCATAACATTGCACCGAACCCTGCCCAAGTGATAGTGTGAAAAATATTTGTCCTGCTGCCGCCAGCCATACTTTGGGATTCATTAGCGAATCGTACTGAGGAGTCCACAAAAAATTTAGCCCTACTACGCCATCAAATAATGCCCCTTCGTGGCCAGCCCTGAGTGTAATTCCACGGATGGCAAGGAAAATACCGAAAATTATAAGCAGAGGCATCATAATTTTGGCAGCTTTTTCGACTCCGCCACTTAATCCCTTGCTGAGAATCCACACATTCATTGCAAGGCATAAAACATAGAAAACAACGGCTTCGTAAGGGATACCCGTTGTTGTAGTCGAAATATCCAGGTAATTGGTAAAAAAATTCGATACACCATGTTGCGACAATCCATGAAAGGTACCCATGGCAGAGTGCATCGTGTAGGATAATGTCCAGCTTTCGATATAACAATAATAAGCGGCGATAGATAGGTTCGAGAAAATTCCAAAAACACCTATATATTTCCATAGCCACTTTTGATTCATTTTATGAAAAGCAAAAGGAGTGGTATGATGGCCGAATTGTCCGCCATAGCGACCTGTAGTCCATTCGACAAATAAAAGCGGTATTCCCATCAGAAGGAAACAGATAAGATAAGGGATAATAAAAGCACCTCCGCCATTCTGGACAGCCTGCATAGGGAAACGCAGAAAATTTCCAAGTCCTACAGCATTGCCGGCCATGGCCAGAATTAATCCGACCCTGGAGCCCCATGCTTCGTTGTTTGTAGCCATAAATAAGTTAAGGGTTAATGGTTGATTGGTTAATGGTTGGTTTGAAGGGGATCGGGTTTGAAATGTTTGAAGAGTTTGAAATGTTTGAAGAGTTTCGGAGTTACAGAAATTATTCCTTATCCCTTATCCCTTACTCCGCCGATCATTTCAGCAAATCATTTCCTATACTGCAACTCAGGCATTTTTTTGCATCGCAATACTTCGTTTTTAATTCGAGCAAAGCCTGTGTATTGGCGGCATTGGAAATATCCATGCCAAGTCCTCCCCATTTACTGATCACAGAATTTACTTCTCCTTTAAGTTGCATCAGCATGTCGATAGGTTTTTCAGTCATATCAGTATCACTTCTGCGTCGTCCATAGGCTAATAAAATCGGGGCAACCAGGTTTATTAACAGCAAATCAACAGAAGATTGACCAAGTGTTTTATGTTTTGGAGCCGATGGCTTATCAAAGGTATAATGTGTATTCCAGTATTCTGAGGCTTCAGCGCCAAAAAGTTTCCGGTAAGTATCAACATTATTCGAATTGAAGAGTTCGCCAATTATTTTGCGCGAATGGTGAATGATGGAAGCAAACTGGGCCAGCCTCAAAGTCGGAAAATTACCGGGATGCAGGCGCATAAAACGCCAAAGATGTGTTTCAATAGGGATCAGGTCAAATTTCTTTTTCAGGAACACATATTCCTTTTTCAATTTCAAAGGATACTCATCGGTAAAAGAGGTTTCGAGCAACCCTGCCTGACCGAATACCATGGCTTCGATCTGGAAGAGATCATCTGCATGTTTGGCCAGATAATTAAAGGGAAGAGACTGAGCAAGCATTTCGAAAGCCTGGTTATTCAGTTTAAATCCCATATTACGGGCCAGCAAACGATAAAAAGTCAGTGCCCAATCGTTATTGGTGAGCGAAAGAATATCCTCAACCTGCAAAGCTTTTCGTTCGAGCCGTTCAACCAGAACCCGGTCGAGCCAGGCATTGCGAACAAAGGAATCGACACCAGGAATCATTGCTTCACAGGGAATCCACTTTTGCGAAGCCATAAAACTCAGGTAATGCTTCCAGGAATTTTCGTTGTAAAGCCCGTCGAGTTCAAGCGTTGGAATTGCAGTGCCGTCTTTTCTGAAAACAGGTGTATCATCGCGCCACACCCCATGCAGGATAACATTATCGTAACTCATATCCTGATTATGGTTATGACGCTTCCAGTCGGACGATAAAATATGAATTTCAATATTCCCCGCCCAGATGGTCTCCCCTATCCTGATCCTGGCATTAAAAAAATCAGGGCCTGAATCACTGTTATGCATACCCGGATGTATTACCTCAATCTGCTCTCCGGTTTGAAGAACAAGGTTGGGAGTATAAAGCCGGTATTGCCAGATGTAGTGCAGGAATTCCTCTGTCATGAGACAAATATAAGAGAAAAATTAAATGCAATGCTCTTTTTTTTGCTTTCAGGATTTGTTGGTGTTTTATATTAATTGAATAATACATCAAAATAGAATCCAGTCAAAATTTAGCAGTGCGTTGTTTTATATTTCTTTGTAGATTTGTTAAGCCGAATTGCTTCTACTAAAACTACAAGGCTATTGCGCTTAAAATGAAGTATTAATCATTAGATTAATGATTCCCAAATAACAAAATATTGATAACGATTACTGAATTAAATAAAGAGCCATGAAAAAGACACAACTATTCTTAACTCTATCTATCAGCTTGATTATCAGTTTTACATCCTGCAAAAAGGATAATGTTCCCTCGGTTACAACCGTTAGCGCTACAATAGCTAATCCTAGCCAAAGCACCGCTTCAATCACCGCCGTGGGACAGCTAATGTCAGACGGAGGCGCACCAACTAGTCGCTACGGTTTCTGCTTAAGTAAAAACCCTAACCCAACGATTAACGATGCTTCTACCTCAACCACAATCCTGGGTTCAAACGGAACCTTCACTCTTATTTTCGGCGCTCTTGATTATAGTGTCATCTACCATGTACGTGCCTATGCAGTTAACTCTGAAGGCATCGGCTACGGTAACGATATCACTATCGAAACCATACCAACCGCTATCACCCTTACTAAAGAAGCGACTAAGGTAACCCTAAGTTCGGCCCAGTTAAACGCCGTTGTTAATCCTAAAGGAAAAGCGACAAAAGTTTGGTTTGAATACAGCGGCGATGAGCCTACTATACTCAGCCGCACAATTCAAGCTGGAACATTCAGCGACAACAGTGAAGTAAACATTAGCGCTCAGGTGAGCGACTTAGTATCGGCAAAAGTTTATAACTTTACAGTTAAGAGTCAGAATATTTCTGGAGAAGCTGTTGGCACTACTATGAGCTTTGAAACTTACGCAGTTAGCGACATCGATGGTAATTTGTACCACTCGGTAAAAATCGGTGACCAAGTTTGGCTCAAAGAAAACTTAAATGTTACTCATTATAATGATGGAACGAAAATTCCTAATGTCACTGATAATTCCGCCTGGATGAATTTAGAGACTGGTGCCTACTGCGACTTCAACAATGATCCAGAGATTTCTAAAGTTTATGGTCGTTTATACAACGCTTATTCAGTTTATACTGGAAAACTTGCTCCGGCTGGTTGGCACGTTGCTAACGATGATGACTGGATTAGTATGTTTGATTTTATAAACAGGGACGGCGGAGCCTTGAAGGAAGCCGGAATAAAGCATTGGCAAAGTCCAAATACTGGAGCAACTAACACGACTGGTTTCACGGCCATAGCTAACGGAGAAAGGAGTAGTCAAAACGGGAGGTTTGTTGATTTTAACATATGGTCTGCTTCTTGGTCGGCAACCCCATATTCGTATGGCTCAATGATTGTATTTTTGTCACACAATGACGCTGTAATACATAGTCAATATGCATATTCAGTCAAAGTTGGAGCTGGCGTTCGTCTAATCAAAGACTAATCACAAAACAAAAAGCAAAACCCCTTAGATTAATTTCTAAGGGGTCTTTTTTTATGAAATATATATCTTAGGAGCCCTAATATTCTTTTATAATATCGCCGTCTTCTCGAATAATCTTATACTCACCAATACTACCGCCCGGATTTCGATATAAAACCTTTATTCGACTATCAGTCGTGGTATTTATTCCAATATCATTTATATCTTCATTCGTCATTAATTCCAACGGAATTGATTATCAGAACTTTATATCACTCTACCAAAATCCGGTAATATAAACTGCAGGATTCACAGGCAGGTTCCTGAACTTAATAATCTGATGTCCAAAACCATACATAAATTTACGAAGAATTAAATGTTATGGTATTGTTATTATATCAATTAGTAGCTATCTTTGCACCTGTTACTTCAAGCATCAAGTGTGATTAATTAGATGAAAGACTTAAGCGACCTGGTAAAAGGGCTGGATATTAAAGGCAGGCAACTGGCGCTCAGGCATAAAAAACTAAAGGAAGAATATAATAAGCTTCAGAATAAGCACACCGAAACTGAAAACAGCCTGGCACAATACAAGCAATCGATAGTTGAACTGGAAAAACAAATACAAATACTAACAATAGCAAAATCAATCCCAACCGGCAAGGAGTCATCCATAGCCAAAAAGAAGATAAACGAATTACTGCGGGAACTTGATACATGCATTGATCTTTTAAACAATAAAACAATATAATAGCCTATGGCAGACGAATTACCAATCACCATTACTATAGCAGGGAGGCCATATAGGTTGACCATCGCACGTGATGAGGAGGAAACTATTCGTAAAGCTGCGAAACATATTGAAGGACAAATCAGTCATTATGCAGGAAACTACAGGTATAGCGACAAACAGGATTTATTGGCAATGGTAGTATTACATTTCGCTACCTTAGCTATTAATAATCAGGAAGAGGTTACATTTACAACCAATACTTTATCGCCTACGCTAACTGACCTTGACAAAATATTGACCGAAGCACTGGAAGATTAATGTTTTACGTTCTTTGAAAAATACGAGGATAAAACCCGCTTTAGTTCAATCCGTTTGGAAACTCAACATATTTGCAATCGGGCGAAGCCATTGAAAAATCAGGACAGGCCTTACCTTATACCCCGGTATAAGGATTCTCTTCGGGGAACATTGGAAGTCCGACGGTTTCAGGCAGCCTAATCTTGTCGTTTTGGGGTTTCCCAAAATGCATGAACTAATAGCGGGTTTTTCTTTTATCTTTTTTATGGTCCTTTCCGGTTATATGTCTAACCCCCTATAACCAATATGAAATGGGCAATACATTACTAGCTGTTATCACAGCAATAGTCGGGCTTCTGGCCGGGCTTGCCGTGGCAACAACCTTACTCCGTAAGTCGATCGAGAAAAAGAGCGTTCACTTACTTCAGGATGCCGAAGAAAAGGCTGAAATGCTGAAGAAAGAGAAAATGCTCCAGGCAAAGGAGAAATTTCTCCAGCTGAAAACCGATCACGAAAACATGACTCAGGAAAAAAATAACCTGATCGCCAAAAATGAAAACCGTCAGAAACAGCGCGAACAACAACTTAACCAGCGTCACGACGAAATTCAGAAAAAGAACGAAGAAGTTCAGAAACAATTCAGGGAAGTTACCGAAACCAAAGTAATTCTCGATCAGCAGAAAGACGTTATTACCCGCAAACAGCAGGAAATTGATAAGGCTCACAAACAATACATTGAGCAGCTCGAAATCATTTCAGGACTTACTGCCGAAGAAGCAAAGAACCAGCTTGTTGAAAACCTGAAAGATGAAGCCCGCACACAGGCAATGGCCTCCATCAACGAAATTGTTGACGAAGCCCGTCTGAAAGCCAACAACGAAGCCAAGAAGATCATTGTTGAAACCATTCAGCGTACTGCTGCCGAGCAGACTATCGAAAACACAGTTTCCGTTTTTAATATCGAAAGCGAAGAAATAAAGGGCCGCATCATCGGCCGCGAAGGACGCAATATCCGCGCCCTCGAAGCCCTCACCGGCATTGAAATCATTATCGACGATTCGCCTGACGCCATTATCCTTTCCGGATTTGACCCGGTACGTCGCGAAATCGCACGCCTGTCGTTACACAAGCTGGTTACCGATGGCCGTATTCACCCGGCACGCATTGAGGAAGTTGTAGCAAAAACCAAGAAACAAGTCGAGCAGGAAATTATCGAAGCCGGTAAACGGACAACGATAGACCTTGGTATTCACGGACTTCATCCTGAATTAGTCAGGCTGATAGGCCGTATGAAATACCGTTCATCATACGGGCAAAACCTCTTGCAACATTCACGCGAAGTAGCAAACCTCTGTGCCACCATGGCTGCCGAACTTGGACTTAACGTTAAGAAAGCCAAACGTGCCGGGCTTCTCCATGATATTGGAAAAGTTGCCGAAAATGAGGCTGAATTGCCACATGCCATCCTCGGTATGAAGATCGCCAAGGAGTACAAGGAACAACCGGATATCTGCAATGCTATCGGAGCCCACCACGACGAGATTGAGATGGAAACGCTTATCGCTCCTATCGTTCAGATCTGTGACTCTATTTCCGGTGCCCGCCCCGGTGCACGCCGCGAAGTGGTAGAAGCCTATATACAGCGCCTTAACAAACTCGAAGAAATCGCCCTCTCCTACCCTGGTGTTGTGAAAACCTATGCCATACAGGCCGGTCGTGAACTGCGCGTGATTGTCGGCGCCGATAAGGTTTCGGATGAAGAATCGAACCAGATTGCATTCGACCTGTCGCGCAAGATACAGGAAGAAATGACTTACCCCGGACAGATTAAAATCACGGTAATACGTGAAACCAGGGCTATCAGTTTCGCAAAGTAATTGAAATCAGTTTAAGGAAAGGAGTTCTTTTAAAGGACTCCTTTTTTGTTTTAGGCAGATAAGTGGCATACAAGGAAATAAAGATTTGTAAATTAAAGTCGTTTAGTTAAGGATTAATTTTAAAGTTCTCATTAATGTATTCTCTTATTTCATT